>JYMV01051405.1_pt1 | contig 27378 bp, 29 predicted proteins | sample 338911 | NCBI WGS metagenome assembly JYMV01 (sample SAMN03354496, study PRJNA234377) | hydrothermal vent metagenome | biome: Deep sea; feature: Hydrothermal plumes at the Eastern Lau Spreading Center, Western Pacific Ocean; material: Seawater | place: Tonga | collected 2009 | depth 2000 m m
TTGGGAGAGTTCGCCCGTTATAAAATTGATATTGGGAATATCATCCCTCATCGAAGTTACCAGAGAGCTAGGGGGTACTCCCGGGGTGCTTGCTATTGACCGCTTCAATGCCGAGGTGAGCTACAACCGCCGCGGACTGATAATCCTTGACGGCAGCCTGTCAACACCATACGGAAAAGCTTCCGTGGAGGGGAAGGTGCTTTTTGATGAGCGCTATCCCGAACGGTCTCCTATCCGGAAATTTGAATTAACTGTGCAGAATCTGTCGGAGGAGCTGCAGGAAGCCCTGGAAGAGTGGGAGCGTGAGAGTGGAAGCTCTCTGCCAAGGAAAGGGAGGAACATCGAAATTATTATTACAGGGACTCTCGGGGAACCCCTCATGGATGGGAAGCCATTGATGGAGAGTTCCTATGATGAATGGGACTATGAAGAGGATGCCGAGGAAGCATGGGACTATGGAGAGGATGCCGAGGAAGCATGGTAGTATGATGACGAATCTGCTGGAATTAGATTGGTTGGCTACGACTGGGTTTATCCTGACATGGACAATACCATGGGTGCTTGGAAGTTTTCTAGTGATGGCACCTTTAATTATAGCACAACAACGTTTGGTGGGATGGACGGAGAATCAGCACCTCAGGTTATAGGGGAAGGATTAATCGAAAAAATATTTGAATAGACAGCTGAGGTTAAGTTTCAAGTCTCATTGGTTTCACTCTTGAACTGGGAGCGGTAGGTTGAGCTGGATTGGCGATGAGCATTATGTGATCTATCTGAGTTATGGTCTTTAATCGTTTTATAAAATCCCTAAAAAACGCAACTACGCTCGTGGCAATCCCTCGTGTTAATATTGCTCTATTTATCTTACTGCAAATTGCTGCCATGGTGACCTATCCAGGCGGAACGATAAAGGACAAGACCACCGATGGATATTCATTCATTCTAAATTTCTTTTCGGATCTTGGTATCTATACCGCATACAATGGGGAAAATAATTTCTTTTCCATGGGGTTATTTATCATCGCCTTGACGCTGGGAGGTGTCACATTCTCTATTTATTATCTCGCCCTTCCACAATTTTTTAAGGATGACAAAACAAATTATTCCATTGCTATTTTAGGAACAATTTTCGCACTTGCAGGCAGCATCAGCATGATCGGAGCCGGGTTTACACCTGGCGATCTATATCCAGATCCACATGATCTCTTCGCCAACTGGATCTTCAGGTTTTATCTGGTGACGGCCTTTTGTTATACCATGGTGATTTTCCGATCCAATATTCTGCCGAACAAATACGCTCTGGGATACGGTATTTTTACCTTATGTATCGCTATGTATATAGGTGTATTGGAATTCTCCTCATCACCCCAATCGAGCCTGTCGGCTTTGATTTTCCATGTTGTTGCCCAAAAAATGGTCGTGTTGACATTTTGCCTGGCAATTGTGTATCAAACATTTGGGTTCTCTTCGAATAAGAGTATGTTCAATGCAAAATAATCCCTACCCAAAAAGATACGATTTAACTCCCGCTTTGAGCGGGGTTTTTTATAAAACTATAAATAGATTCAGACACTAATTGAGGAGTTAATCATGACACTTAAAACTTTTATTACCCTACTCTCTCTATCTCTGGTAACACTTCACCCTCAAATCAGCAACAGTCGTCCTGTTTCCACCTATTCCATCGTCGCCTACGATGAAGAGACAGGACAGTTGGGCGTGGCCGTCCAGAGTCACTGGTTTGCTGTAGGTCAACTGGTACCGTGGGCGAAGTCCGGTGTAGGCGCGGTGGCCACACAGTCATTCGTCCGTGTGGAGTATGGACCGGATGGCCTGGCCCTCATGGAACAGGGCGTTTCAGCAGAGGATGCTCTCGCGCGCCTTGTAGCCAGTGATGATCAAAGAGCTGTACGTCAGGTGGCGATGATTGACGTCAACGGCAGCGTTGCAGCTCACACTGGAGACCGGTGCATCGATATGGCCGGGCACCACGTTGGAAAAAACTACTCCGTGCAGGCTAACCTCATGGAGAAAAATAGTGTCTGGCCGGCCATGGCTGAAGCGTTTGAGAACAGCGAAGGTGATCTTGCCGACCGCATGCTGGCAGCTCTTGACGCAGCTGAGCTTGAGGGCGGAGACATACGCGGCCGTCAATCAGCAGCCATGCTCATTGTTTCTGGTGACCGTAGTGGGATAGAGTGGCAAGATTTAGTTCTCGACCTCAGGGTGGATGACAGTCCACAACCACTGGTAGAACTGAGGCGGCTGGTGAGGATCCATCGGGCCTACGAACACGCCAATCGAGGCGACCACTATCTGGAGGAAAACCAGATTAATGAAGCACTAAAGGAATATCGCTTAGCTGCCAGCTTTTATCCAGAGAATGTGGAACTCCCCTACTGGACTGCTGTGACGTTAGCCGGGATAGATCGCTTAGAGGATGCGCTGCCAATCTTCCACAATGTCTTTGCTACAGCTCCCAACCTGCGAACCATGACGCCACGACTGGTTAAATCTGGATTACTACCAGATGATCCTGCGTTGCTGGCTAGAATCATGAGCCAGTAAAACATGCCCGAGCTTCCAGAAGTTGAAACCGTCGTTCGATCCCTCAGATCACAGCTCATCGGCCGCACGATTTTGGTATTCGAACCTATCTGGCCCAAGGTTATCGAAGCTGTATTACTTGATGACTTCACTGCCGCGGTTGAGGGACAGAAGATTAGAGATGTTACCCGGCGGGGTAAGTTTATTTTGCTTCATCTGGACAGCGTGCACCTCGCAGTCCACCTCCGCATGACCGGGACTCTCTTTATCACCAGAAAGCCGGTTTCTAAATACCAGCACATCACGGCTGTTTTTCATATCTCAGCCGGAGAAAAACTCTTCTTTCGAGACACCCGTAAGTTCGGCAGAATCTACCTCTACCGTGATCTTGAGGTGCTTGATCGCAAACTGGGAATTGAGCCTTTAGGAGTCGGTTTTACTGCAGAATGGTTATGGGAAAACCTGCGAATACGGAAAAGGCAAATGAAGGCCCTACTGTTGGATCAGACGTTTCTGGCAGGCTTGGGGAACATTTACGCCGACGAGGTTCTCTGGCGGGCAAAAATACACCCACTGAAACTCTCCAACACGGTTTCCAGTACTAAGACGAAAGCACTCCATGAAGCCATCGGTACGATCCTGACTGACGCCATTGCTGCCAACGGGACTACCATTCGGGATTTCACTTTTCAAGATGAACAAACTGGCGGATTCAACAACGAGCTCCAAGTCTTCCAGAAAGAAGATTCGGCCTGTCCGCGCTGCAGCACAACAATCAGAAAAATCCGTGCTGTCGGTCGGGGTACACACATATGTCCGCGCTGCCAGCGACAATAGTTCATTTTACTTGGTTCGCATGTTCGAAGGGATAATATTAAAACACACAGGAGATTGAACAAATAATGAACATTGAAATAGTGAAACGTTCTGACTTTAAATCATTTTTTGATATGAAGACCCGTTGGAAAGACATGGATGCTCTGGGACATATCAACAATGCCACTTTCCTCACCTATCTAGAATCTGGTCGTATCGAGTTAGTAAAAAAATGGGATTTCAAGAAGCCGCCTTTCATTCAGGCCTCTACAAAGATTGATTACCTTCGTCAGCTTTCACATCCCGCCAGCTTGCAGATCGGACAGAAAATCTCACGGGTGGGTCACAAGAGTTTCGACATCCTTACGGGCATCTTCGAAGAGGGTGAAGAAAAACCGGTGGCCCAGGCAGTCACAACTCTGGTGGGTTTTGATTACGAAAGTCAGAAAACGGTGTCAGTTCCTGAGGTTATCCGGCAGGCGCTGGAAGACTAGAGTGCTTCCTTCACTGCCGACAGCAGGCGGTCAAACTCTTCCTCGTCAAAACCCACTGACTGATAAAGAATTGTGCCGTCCCTTCCGATTAGATAGGTACGGGGAATGAACTTAGAGGCAAATTTACTGTAGATACTAAGCTCGGGGTCAGCCGCTACCGGGAAGGTATACCCCTTATCTTTAACGAAATAAGCCAACTCATGAGAAGAATGCTCTCGTCCGATGCCCAGTAGAAGGAGCCCCCGATTACGATAAGCCTCCCACACTTTGGACTGTAGATGCGGCATGGCCTTCAGGCACGGGGCGCACCAAGTGGCGAAAAAATCCAAAACGTACACTTTTCCTTTTAAACTGCTGGAAGAGTAGATAGTACCATCGGTAGTGCTAGCAGAAAAATCGGGAACTACCTGTCCCACACTGGTGAGTGTTGTAGCAGGATCTACATCATCCTGAGATAAAGCAATGCCGCCCAGGAACATCATCAGTATTGTCAGTTGGCGCATGATGTTACTCCTCTTCTCCAGGCTTAATAGGACGGCGAGTCTGCTTGAGTGTACTGCGTTGGTGTTTTTCTAAAAGTCGTTTTTCTTTTGCTCTTTTAGACGGTTGAGTTTTCTTGCGAGTTGTCGGTTTTTCAGCAGCTTTCCTCAGCAAATCGACAAATCGCTCACGGGCCTCTTTTCTGTTCTGGCTTTGTGTACGATGATTCCGGGCGTCTATCACCAGAACTCCCTTATCTGTCATTTTACTCCCTGCCAAAATCTTCAATCGCTTTTTGACAGCGTCCGGTAATGAAGCCGAATTCTCCACATCAAAGCGAAGTTGAACAGCGGTAGAAACTTTGTTTACATTCTGTCCACCGGGTCCGGAAGCGCGGACGAACTTTTCTTCCAGATTTGCCTCTTCTATAGTTATCTGTTCGGTAATCTGTATTAGCCCCATCTATCAGGTTACTCCTGATCCTTCTCTTTTCTCAGTCTGTGATCTCTGGCATCCTTGGCGATTTTCTTTGCTAACTCATCGTAAACCTCGGAAGATGGTTTGTTTTTTCCCATTTTATTCTCTTCTTCCAGAAATCTCTTTTTTCTAAGTCGAAGTCGCACAAAAACAGAAAATAGAATGATGGCCGCAACATAAAAGAGTGCAAAGTATGTCATCGACATCCTGATTATCTCCCCCGAAAAGATATCATGAGTTCACTCCGAAATGATGTTCAAGTTGTTTGTTTCTATCATTTGCGAAAACCATTAAAATGGTTGAAAACCCTTGTAACTTTCTGGAAACCCACGACTTAACTCGTGGGTTGCTCCTGTAAATATATGCAACAGAACCATTTTAACGGTTTTCTTGCACTGTAATTGCCTTTATGAACTAAACTCATATCTTTAAAGGTAATTTTAATTTACAACTAACTTCATTCATCTTTTACTCTCAGCGGTAAGTTACCTCTCTTTCCCCTCAACCAATTGATACCCTTAAGTATCCCTGGTTGATGAACAAGCCACTTCTCCAGACGATATTTTCCGGGAAACCAGATGAGCATCAGCCCAATGAGCATGGTAAGCAATCCTTGATTCCCAGTGCAAGAAACAGAAGACCAACTGCTGTACGTACAAGGTGAACTACCAGAAGAATCGCCGGATGACTTCCGAGATTTCTTGACGGTGGCGGCTGTTCATGTAAAAAATAGTCTTCAGGTATGCGACTCACGAGCCAGGGGATAACAGCAAGCGATCCGAAGAACATGACAGCACTGGTAATACTTCCCCAAAGTAGTAAATTTTCCTGCTGACCAAGCCAACCCGTTATAGATTCCCATAACTCTGTCATTTATTTTCAGTCAATTGCATATATCGGTAACAATCTATTGTGTGATCATTCACCATTCCAACAGCCTGCATGTGAGCATAACAAACTGTGCTGCCGAAAAATTTAAATCCCATTGTTTTCATTTCCGCACTTATTTCATCTGACAAAGATGTTTTGGGCGGTATATCGTCAACACTTTTCCAACGATTCACAATTGGCTGGCCACCTACAAAATTCCATAAATAGTTCGAAAACGATCTGTGTTTTTCCATCAGCTCCAGACATTTCTGAGCATTGTTCACCGCGGCTCGAATTTTTAACTTATTCCTGATAATCCCCTTATCAATCTGAAGCTCCAAGATTTTCTGCTCATCATATTCAGAGATTGTTTCCATGTCAAAATCATCAAATACTTTGCGAAAATTCTCACGCTTGTTCAGTACTATTTCCCAGCTTAATCCTGCTTGAAAGGTTTCCAAAATGAGAAACTCAAACATTAGTCTGTCTTCCCTGACAGGGACACCCCATTCTTCATCATGATATTTGACATAAAATGGTTTGTTCAGCGGCACCCAGCCACACCGTTGTTTGTCCATATAACAAATTTACGGCATGTTGCCCGTAATGTCGAATTGTCAATACGGAAACTATTGACCACTTACTGACTATAACTCTACGAATGTGTAATATGACCTTATATTGGTTTTAAAACCTTAATATTTCATGGTCTCATGAATGAATCAGGTTAAATTTCACCAATGGTTTATGCTATGTTCAGTGATCTCTTTTATGTCACTGATCTGAAAACATGGTGGGGGTAGCTCAGTCGGTTAGAGCTCCAGGTTGTGGCCCTGGTGGCCGCGGGTTCGATTCCCGTCCCTCACCCAAATCAAAGGGATTTATGAAAGTTGATGGCAGCATTTTGAACTGAAATAATCTCAAACAGCATTAAAACTTAAAAGTTGAACGTATGTTGTAATCTCATTCTGTTTTTCCGTACCTTCTTGTCGATAACCTGATAAATCCGATATGCGCACTCTGACACGATATATTTTGAAAGGGCACTTTCTCCCCTTCTTCTACGCTCTCCTTATTCTGATTTTTCTGCTTTTCACCAATTTTCTTCTCAGGGCAGTGGATAAACTTCTGGGGAAAGGATTGTCATTTTCAGTAATCGTGGAATTCCTTTTTCTTAACACTGCTTGGATTGTAGCACTGGCCGCTCCCATGGCTGTATTGGTCGCAACACTCATGACTTTCGGACGTCTGGCAGAGGATAACGAAATTACTGCTCTCAGTTCTACGGGTGTCTCTTATTTTAGGATGCTCTGGCCGGCTCTGGCATTCAGCATTATGGTGGCGGGACCACTCATCTACTTTAATAACGCCGTACTTCCTGGAATGAATCACAGAGCCAAAGAACTCTCACGGGATATTTATCGGAAGCGACCAGACATCAGTATCGAACCGGGCTATTTTGTGGATGACCTACCGGACTACAACCTGATCGTTGGCGGGAAAAAGGGGAGAGAATTCCAAGACGTCCGAATTTTCAGTAAAAAGAGCAAACCGACTCAGACATTTATTCAAGCCAATGAAGGCACCTTTACAACAATGGATGATGCCATCCTTCTTAAACTGTTCGATGGTGAAATCCACGAGCTCGATTCAGAGAATAAGGAAAACTACAGGCGAATCATTTTTGAAGAACATCACATAAAAGTTCCTGCGAAAGATATGGAACTGAAGCGAAGTGATACCAAACCGAAGTCAGATCGCGAAATGTCTGTGGAAATGATGCAGGAAAAGATCACCTTCTACCAGGAAAAGGTTCAAAAAACTGAACAGAGAATTGTTAAACATTTTAATAGCACCGACCCGGATTTGGAACCGCCCGATAGTTATGAGGAGGCGGTAACCATGCTCACTGCTCAACAGGAGGAAATAAAAAATAACACCGTGTTGAATTTAAAAGAGCAGCGATCTCAAACCAGACGTTTCAGGAATCTATCTCAACGTGTAAAAGGAGATTATAGTCTCATCCAGGCTTACAGGAAGAGCATTAATCGATACTCTGTCGAGATTCACAAAAAGTTCTCTATACCAGTGGCTTGTATCGTGTTTGTTCTTATCGGCGCTCCACTGGGTATGCTTACACGGAAAAAAGGATTTGTAATAGCCATTACCTTCAGCTTCGGATTTTTCCTTCTTTATTGGATGTTCCTTATTGCCGGAGAAGAATTCGCCGACCGCCTCCTACTGTCCCCCATCGCCGCCATGTGGGGACCTAATGTTATTTTAGGCTCGATCGGCATTCTATTGATGTTAAAGGCCACTAGAAGGAAAGGCGCGCTCATCTCTCTATTAGGAAGAGATAGAGATAAAAAGAGAAACCTTCAAGAAGATTCCCCGAGTTGAAGTTACCTCTGAAAAATATCGGTTCATTCATTGAGCAATACACAACTGATATCATCTCAGAACAACAGATGACATCGTGGCTAAAGATAGTCTATGAAGAAGGGTTGACCCACGAGGAGACAGATCAGGTCGTAAAAGCCATGCTCGATTCCGGTGAGACGTTCGACTTCTCATATTTAGGTAAGTTCGTGGCTGATAAGCACAGTACAGGCGGTATCGGAGATAAGGTTTCCCTCGTGGTTGGACCACTAATGGCTGCGGTTGGTCTCATCATCCCCATGATTGCCGGGCGAAGCCTTGGCCACACCGGCGGCACACTGGATAAGCTCCAATCCATCCCCGGCTACCGGGATAACCTCTCCATGGGTGAGTTCAAGAACACTGTAGAGACTGTAGGTATTGTCATGAGCGGACAGACTAAGGAAGTTTGTCCTGCTGATCAGAAAATGTACGACCTTCGAGACAAGACCGGCACAGTCGATTCTATCCCGCTCATCTGCGGCAGCATCATGAGCAAGAAGATAGCTGAAGGGATTCAGGGACTGGTGATGGATGTGAAAGTTGGGAGTGGTGCCTTCATGAAAACTTTGGAAGAAGCCACAATCTTGGGGAGTGAATTAAAGCGGATTGGGAAACAGTTTGGCATTCATGTGAAAATTGTACACAGCGACATGAGCCAACCATTGGGATATGAAGCAGGACTTTGGAATGAAGTAACTGAAGCGTTGGCGTCCCTTCGGGGTGAAGGTCCTGACGATCTGAAACAAGTTGCACTGGAATTGGGTTCCAGTCTTTTGCTACAATCTGGAAACGCCGTTCTGTTGATGAAGCGATGGAGATCCAGACACAATTGATAAGCAACGGAAAAGCGATGGAGAAGTTTGTGGAAATGGTCGCCGCCCAAGGAGGAGACATATCCGTTATAGAAAACCCGAAAAACTACCCGGCTCCCGCTTTCGAAGCGGAAGTTAATTCTAACCAGGATGGTTTTGTCAGCTCCATGGAAATGGTAGGTGTGGGCAATCTGGTAAACAAACTTACCATCCGCCGTAAAAACAACAAAAGGTTGCTAGAACCGACAGGTGGAATTCGATTCCTTAGGAAGATCGGTGATGATGTAAGTAATGGCAAACCACTAGCAGTCTGCTTTGGCAGTAATGAGGATGAAGTAATTGGTACTGCTGAAGAACTAAAGTCACTAATCAAAATATCGGAAGAACGTGTAGATCCACCACCTCTCTTCTACTAATCAAAATCTGAGCGGCGCCTCAATCTGTTTGGGTTGGTTTTGCCGTGGAGCTGACATTTTCCTGATGGTGAATATTTCTTTATAAAGTACTCTTTTTCCACCGGACAATTCGGTGTTACCAGCTCTTTCGTAATCTGACAGATTCCTAACTGCACAATTCCATCTGGTTTTTTGAATTCGGCATAGGGCAAACTCAGTGTATCATACGCGGCCTGCATGAATTCTACCCACGCAGGAAGTGCTGCCACATTTCCCATCTGTCCATCACCAAGTGATATTTGCGGTGGTCCATCTACACCCATCCAGACACCTGCTGCCAGTTGAGGTGTAAATCCGATGAACCAGGCATCAGTCCAGTTTTGTGTGGTACCTGTCTTTCCACCGGCAGGTCGGTTAAATCCTCCATTCCACCACCCTACTCGCCGGCCTGTCCCTTTTTTAATTACGGACTGGAGCAGACTCGACATCATAAATGCGGTTTCTTCACTCAAAACTTCTTCGCGCTTGGGGAAAAACTGAGCTATGGTAATCCCATACCTATCATCGATTCGAGTAATGGACATGGGCTCGCAATAGATTCCACCGTTGGCGAAGGTGGCATATGCTGAGACGATCTCAATAGGTTTGACCTCAGACGTCCCAAGAGCTATGGCGTCCACAGCTCGAAGAGGTGTAGAGATATGCATCCGCTTAGCCATGTCAGCCACTTCGCGTGGGGGAATAAGTTCCTGAACCAATCGTACGGAAATCAGATTCAGCGAACGGGTCAAACCTTCTCTTAACGTTACCCTATCACCTACTGACCGGTCATCATTCCGTGGACGCCATTTCTTCCATTTACCATCGGCATCCATCACATTAATCATCACCGGCTGGTTCATCAATTTTCTGGTCACTGGATAACCGTTATCAATGGCGGCTGTATAGAGGAACGGTTTGAATACTGATCCGGGTTGTCGCTTGGCTTGCGTAGCCCGGTTGAAATCGTCATGATAATCCGGGCGGCCGCCAACCATTGCTTTAATGTAACCGTTTGTAGGATCGACTGCTACCAAACTCCCTTGTACCAACAACTTATTCCGCAGCTCCTCATAGAGTGGTGTTTCGCCTGCCAGCATCAATATTACTGAGTCTTCAGGATGAATGCCCAGCCACGCCAGTTCTTCGAAAAGTTCTCTATCCTCAATAAACTGCTCATTGAGCTTTTCCTGATTAGCTAGGACTGTACCGAGCATAGCAACTTCGGCTGCTTTTTGCATTCTTGTATCCAGAGTAGTGAATACTCTCAATCCATCTCTGTAGATTTCGATACCCAATGAATCTGAAAGCATTTCAAGTTGGCGCCGAACATGTTCAGTAAAATAGGGAGCAATCCCTCGATCATCCGTTAGATCCACTACATTTAGAGGCGCTGACTTGGCCGACTTATACCTTTTCCGGGATATTTTACCCTGATTCAGCATTAACATAAGAACCGTGTTTCTGCGCCGGATAGCTATCTCAGGATGTTTTATGGGGCTGTAATGTTCAGGTGCAGGTAACAAACCCACGAGAAGAGCAGATTCATCCAAAGTCAAATTCCTTACATCTTTGGCAAAGTAACGTTTTGCTGCAGCTTGGGCTCCGTACGTACCGTGTCCAAAATAGATAGAGTTGAGATACATCTCCATTATCTCATCTTTCGTATACCTTTTCTCCATCTGAACTGCCGTTAGGATTTCTTTAACCTTTCGACTGATGGTCTTGGAGAAACCGATTCGATCGTAAAGATTTCTCGCTAGCTGTTGAGAAAGAGAGCTGAACCCCTGTTTGTAACGCATGGCTGCGACGTTTACCACAACTGCCCTCAGGAAGTCGCGCATGGAAATTCCCCAGTGGTCATAATACCTGTGATCCTCTGAAGCTACTACTGCATTTACGAGATCACTGTAATACCTTCCGGTAGATGGGTCGAAACTTCGCATTTGCTCCAAAGGGAGAAAGATGCGGCGCTGAGTGAAAAGTTCTTTAAGCATAATACCATCATCAGAATAAACTCTGGTTATAAGATCAGGATCAAAATTTTCCAGTTTCTCCAGTGGAGGAAGATCCTTGGAAAGAATTACGATATAAACTCCAGCTACAACAAATAACAAAAATAGGCTTATAAAAAATAGACCGAGAAGCCTGGGCCATGTTGTCCACTTTCTTTGTATACCGTTGGTCATCAATCTCAGATCACTTCAGATTTACTATACGATAATTTTGGCAAAGCGTTTCAATAAAAAATCGAGAAGATCGGATTTATACCATCTTCTCAGGAACTACCCATTGGTCAAACTGTTCTTCTGTGAGATAGCCGAGTTCAATTGCTGCCTCTTTCAGGGAAGTTCCGTCAGTCAAAGCTTTCTTGGCTACCTCTGCGGACTTGTCGTAGCCTATATGAGGTGCCAAAGCTGTCACCAGCATGAGTGAGTTCCGTAAATTATAATCGATTCTCTCCAGATTCGCCTTTATACCAATCACACAATTGTGGTTGAAGGAATCACTCACATCGCCCAACAGGCGAATAGATTGGAGCAGATTGTGGGCGATAACCGGCCGGGAGACATTCAGCTCAAAATTGCCGGATGCACCTGCTATCGATAGAGTGGTATTGTTGCCAATAACTTGGGCTGCAACCATTATCACAGCTTCCGCCTGAGTAGGATTCACTTTGCCGGGCATGATGGATGAGCCGGGTTCATTAGCCGGCAGGATGATCTCGCCGATACCGCTGCGGGGGCCGCTCCCCAGCAACCGGATGTCATTGGCGATCTTATTCAGAGCTGCAGCCAATGTGGTCAGTGCTCCAGACATTTCCACAGCAGCGTCATGAGCACCGAGACCTTCAAACTTGTTCTCGCCGGTGATGAACGGTAAGCCAGTCTTAGCAGAGATTCCTTCTGCGGATTTCTCCCCGAATCCGTCAGGGGCATTGATGCCCGTGCCCACAGCCGTTCCTCCCATTGGAAGTTCGTACAGATGTGGGAGAGCATTGCGAATTGATCGAATTGCATGATCAAGTTGAGATGAGTAACCAGAAAACACCTGACCGAGCGTTAACGGCGTGGCATCCTGAAGATGAGTTCGCCCTAACTTCACGATGGACTTAAACTCTTCTGCTTTTGCCGAGAGAGCATCCTTGAGTCCTTCAACCTTTGGCAGAAGATTCTCGTTAACTGTGACAGCCGCAGAAATATTGATGGCTGTAGGAAAAGTGTCATTAGTGGATTGTGACTTGTTCACGTGATCGTTTGGATGTACGGGGTTTTTACTCCCCATCTCACCGCCTTTTATCTCGATAGCACGGTTCGAAATAACCTCATTTAAATTCATATTTGTTTGAGTTCCACTGCCAGTCTGCCAGACTACCAAGGGGAACTGATCGACATGTTTACCATCAATGACTTCCTGGGCAGCCTCTATAATGACCTCTGCCAGTTCCTTGTCAAGAATACCAAGTCCCGAGTTTACTTCAGCGGCAACCTGTTTTATAATACCGTAAGCATGAATAAACTCAACAGGAAAATGCTCATCTCCTATTTCAAAATTCTCAAGAGAACGCTGGGTCTGTGCTCCCCAATACTTGTCCGACGGAACCTTTATTTCACCCAGGCTGTCCCGTTCAATTCTAAAAGACATGGTTACACTCCTATTTTAGTTGCTTAGAGTCAGATATAATTGTAATGAGTCTGTTGAAACTAAGAATGAGGAAGGCTGGGGAAGTCTTTACTCCACATCCCATATATCCACTCCTCTTATGAGATCTTCCAAGTTGCCTTCTCCTAACTTCTTCTTGGCATTCTTAATCTGCTTTTCAAGCCTATCCTCATAGGTAGAACTTTTTGCCACATAAAGGACGCCTATAGGTGTAGGAAATTCTGTATCATAGGTAAAATTTGTCAGAATATCAGCGATGTTCTTATCAGTCTCATTATGAACCAGTAAATCATCCGCAGAAAAATCACCGTTAATTGTTACCACCTCCGGTCTGAAGCCGTCCAGCCTGATACCTTTGTTCTTCTCTTTACCGAATATCATGGGTTGACCGTCTTCCAACTCCAAGACGTGGTTATCTTTAGTTTCCTTTTCCGTCATGAGTTTGAAGGCACCATCGTTAAAGATATGACAGTTCTGGTACACCTCAAGGAACGATGCTCCCTTATGCCCATGAGTTCTTCCCAACATTTTCTGTAGATGACTCGGGTACCTGTCAATCGATCGGGCCACAAATGTCGCCTGAGCACCCAGCGCCAAAGCCGGTGGATTAAAAGGAGTATCCAGAGAGCCAAACGGTGTGGACTTTGTCACTTTCCCCAGTTCAGACGTCGGCGAATATTGACCTTTTGTCAAACCGTAAATCCGGTTGTTGAACAGAACTATATTAAGATCAATATTGCGTCGCAACACGTGGATGAAATGGTTACCACCAATACTGAGAGAGTCTCCGTCTCCGGTAATAACCCAGACAGAGAGGTCAGGTCGGGCCAGTTTCACGCCTGAAGCGATGGTCGGGGCCCGCCCGTGAATGGTATGGAAACCGTAAGTTTTCATGTAGTACGGAAACCTGCTGGAGCAACCGATACCGGAGATAAAAACGAAGTTTTCCCTGGGTATTCCCAAAGACGGCAGACTCTTCTGGGTCTGTGCCAGAATGGAGTAATCACCACACCCCGGGCACCAGCGAACATCCTGATCCGGAATAAAATCCTGACGCGTCAATTTTTGTTTTGTTTCTGGACTCATCTGCAAGACTCCAATATTTCGTTGGCAACTTCTTCTATCCGATAGGACCTTATGGGTTTACCGCGGACGACGTTCATCCCTTTGGCGTCCACAAGATATTCAGCTCTGATGAGTTTCAGGAACTGTCCACGATTTAGCTCAGGCACGAGTATCTTCTGATATTTTAAAACGATCTCACCCAAATCTGCCGGCAGAGGGTTCACCCATCTCACATGAGCATGTGATACTGATTTTCCTTCCTCCTGCAAACGCATCACTGCCGTCCGGATAGAACCATAGGTACTGCCCCAGCCTAAAATCAATAAATCACCTGTTGGATCACCATAGAGTTCTGTAGGATCTATTTCGCGGGTGATGCCGGCGATTTTTGCTTCACGCAGCTCTACCATTTTCTGATGATTCTCGGGATCGTAGCTCACGTTTCCTGTACCGTCTTCCTTTTCCAAGCCACCGATACGGTGCTCCAATCCGGGCGTGCCGGGAATCGCCCACGGACGTGCCAGCGTCTTCTCATCCCGAATATACGGCATGAAGGTCTCTCCATTATTCTCAGTAAATTTCACCTCTATTTTCTCAAGATCTGTCAGATTTGGTAGAAGCCACGGTTCCGATCCACTGGCCAGATACGCATCAGAGAGGACAATAATAGGCGTCATGTATTTAAGAGCTACTCGGCACGCTTCGTACGCTGTATAAAAACAGTCGCTAGGCGATATTGCCGAGATGACAGGTATAGGCGACTCACTGTTCCGGCCGAAAAGGGCTTGGAATAGATCAGCCTGTTCCGTTTTTGTCGGTAATCCTGTGCTCGGTCCCGCCCGCTGAATGTTTAGTATCACCAGCGGCAGTTCTGTTATAACAGCCAGACCCATGGCTTCGCTTTTCAGGGCGATCCCAGGACCGGAAGAAGCTGTGACGGCCAGACTCCCGGCGAAGGCAGCACCAATACTGGCGCCAATGCTGGCAATCTCATCCTCCGCTTGGAAAGTGCGTACACCGAAGTTGCGGTAGAGAGATAGCTGATGAAGGATATCGCTGGCCGGTGTAATGGGATAACCACCAAAAAACAGTGGCAGACCCGACTTCTCAGCAGCCGTCAGTAGTCCAAGTCCAAGGGCATAGTTGCCGGTAATGTTCCGGTAAGTCCCTTTAGCCAATGGGGCAGGCGCAACAGTGTAACTATTGGAGAAAACCTCAGAAATATCTCCGAAGTTATAACCGGCTTTCAATGCCCTAATATTAGCTTCCACAAGCTCTGGGCGTTTTTTGAACTTCATTTTCAGCCATTTAATGGTGGTCTCCATGGGACGACCGTACATCCAGAATGTCAAACCCAGAGCAAACAAATTCTTAGTACGCTCAACAGTTTTTATGGGAAGACCCATATCTTCCACCGCTTTAGAGACAAGTTTGGTGATCTCAATATCCAAAACTTTGTAATCGCTCAGTGAGCCATCTGTCAAAGGATCGGAATCATACCCGGCCTGCTTAAGATTTTTCGGCTGGAAATTGGATTTATTAGCAATGAGAGTCCCACCCGGCCGGAGGTCATTGATATGCATTTTGAGTGCGGCCGGATTCATGACCACAAGAACATCCACTCTGTCACCTGGAGTAAAAATATCTTGGCTGGAGAATTGTATCTGAAATGCGCTGACGCCCGCAAGGGATCCCGCCGGAGCCCGGATTTCAGCCGGATAATCCGGGAAAGTTCCGAGATCATTCCCCACCATTGCAGTTGCAGCGGTAAAGCGATCTCCCATAAGCTGCATCCCATCGCCGGAATCACCGGCAAAGCGAATCACCACATTCTTTACGGGCTTCGATTTATCTGACATTTATTTACTTAATAATAAGAATATAGTTGTTATTAAAAGGTTGTGGAGCCGCTTCCCTCTTTGTTATCCGTATATCAATTTACCATCATTTGCGGGCTTTGACAATTGAAACGAAAGGAGATGGGAGATGGTTGATGGGTGATAAGTGAAGAATAGTGGATGACGAAAGAAAAAACCAACCAACGATTCTTGCATTTTGCCGTTGTTCGTCTTAAACTACGATTGAAATGACCAGTTTAGATACCCGCAGCCAGTTAGCTCTCTTTCCAGAATTAGATGATCGTCCATCGCTGCCCTCTATTACTACCCTTCCGGAATTTGATAGGGCCATGGACAACCTCATCAAGATGAGCGACTTAGGCGCCTTTATTTCTGTGAACATTCACGGCATGGAGAAGACATTCTCCATCCACACCCGCGAACTGGAAATTCCTGACGATTTCCTGAAAGAAGAATTTATTGACGGTGCTTCTCCCACCTTCCACCTCTTTCCGCCGGAGATACGGAGCCAGCTCAAAAAGCTCATGTATGAGATTACCGGCTTCTTCAATCGGAAGAACTCGTTCAAGTCACCGTTCGGCTACTTCCTCTACCGGCCGTACTTTCGCATCTGGACCAAATTTGTTGAAGGACGAAAGGAGCACGTGGAGGCGTTTCTGGAGGACTCCCAGCGGGGGTGGACTTACGGGCAACATTTCCGGCACATGTTTGAGCAGGGTTACAGCTATCTGCAGGAAGCGGCTGATGACACTGCGCCGTGGGAATTTCTGGATTCGGCGCTTCTGCAGGACATCCGGGAAACCCGCCGTCTACTGAAAGAGAACCCCCAGACACATCACACGCTGGACAAGACCACGCCCGACTATCCCATTAAAGCGGTCGCCTTGAAGACTCTCCGTATTCCGACTGAACTGGAGGGCTACATGCGGCAGTTCAATATCCACTTCGCCTTTAAGTCCATACACTTGGATTATCTGAAGGGTGGGGATATCCGAACCGTGGAGGATGTGAAGCGTTTGAGTGAAAAGATGGGGGAGGAGTTGTGAAACTGAAACAGAGTATAGCGCGCTTTATAGCGAACTTATGATGCACATATGCGATATAGTAACTAGTTAGCATATAAGATTTTCCCTTCCCGACTCTCCGCTCTTCGCACTAAATTCAACCCATGGCAAGTGAAGAAGCAAAGCGACTGACGCAGTACAGCCACGGCTCCGGTTGAGCCTGTAAGTTAGGTCCCGAGGACCTGGCTCAGGTTCTGAGTCTGCTGCCGGAATCAGATGACGACAATGTGATCGTGGACTTCCATGGAAGTGACGATGCCGCCGTGGTGCGTTTTGACGGTGAGAATGCCATCGTGCAGACGGTGGATTTTTTCACGCCAATCGTTGACGATCCCTACGCTTTCGGACAGATCGCCGCCGCCAACTCCCTCTCAGATATTTATGCCATGGGAGCCGACCCGCTTTTCGCGTTGAATATCGTCGCCTTCCCTTCCAAGGATCTTCCCATGGAGACACTGGCCGAGATACTTCTGGGCGGAAGCGACAAGGCGAAAGAGGCCGGCATTAGTATTGTAGGCGGCCACAGCATTGATGACAAGGAACCAAAGTATGGGCTGGTAGTCACCGGCCGGGGAGTTGTAGGTGAACTGGTCCAAAACTCCACAGCACAAGAAGGTGATACACTGATTCTTACCAAACCGCTGGGGACGGGCATTATTGCTACCGCCATCAAGCGGGGCATTGCACCCGAGGAGATGGTCACCGAAGCTACCGCAATCATGAGCACCCTGAACCGGACTGCTGCTGACCTAATGCTAAAGCACGGTGCTCACGCCGCCACGGATGTCACCGGCTACGGTCTGCTGGGTCATCTTTTGGAAATGTGTCAGGCCAGTAGTGTTACTGCGGAGGTGAATTTTGACAGTCTGCAGTTTATTGATGGCGTGGAAGAGCTGGCGCTGAAAGATGTGATTCCCGGCGGCAGTGAACGTAATTTCGACTTTGTCTCGCCTCACATCAAATTCCCGGACGACCTTCCCCAGCATAGGAAAATCATGACGGCTGATGCCCAAACGTCTGGCGGGCTCCTCATCTCCCTCCCAGAAGAAAGTGCTCAAAACTTCCTGGAGGATTTCTCGGAAAACTCCTCCAATCTTGCTTTCCAGATCGGTACAATCCGGGAAAAGAGTAATCACTCCATCATTATCTCCTGAGTTTTGTCAAGAAGACGCCTAATTTTTTCTTAGCATTAAATTGCACTAATCTAAATAAGACTATTATTATCGTATTTCTGTTGACATTAATAGAAAAGGTTGTGTAATATTAATGCGATGAGATTAATCGGATTACTTTTTGTTAAATGAAAGGAGGACAATCATGGGTGAAACCACTACTGCCCGCCGACCGAAGAAGTGCCCTGAATGTCATATAATTTGGGAAGACTGGCAGAGTAGTACCATTCACCGCTGGGAAGATAAAACCGGAGTATGGGTTTGGCGTGAACTGCAGGACTTCCCTGCTATCGGTTGCAATACGGAAATTTGTCCGGATTGTCAGGAAAATTCCCACCAGATTATAAAAGTGGCCAGTGGTGTCTCAGACTGAGCTAAGAAGGAGAAACCGGATTTTATGTGTCTCTATGCCAGCCGAGGTAAAAAGTCATTTATATGTTATTCACTTTTACATCACGTCGTAGCTATCCACCCATAAAAGAGGAGTCCCAGATACTGTAATGACCACAAAACTAGATACAGTCAAGTCGTTAACCGAACAGGAATACAAGTACGGTTTTGTTACCGATATTGAGCAAGAAACGTTTCCGCCTGGTCTGAACGAGGACGTCATTTGTGCCATTTCGGCCAAAAAGGAGGAGCCGGCGTGGCTTACCGAATGGCGGCTGAAAGCATATCGTCACTGGCTGAAAATGGAAGAACCGACTTGGCCGAATGTTCATTACAATCCTGTGGACTACCAGGCCATCAGCTACTACTCTGCTCCCAAAAGTCAGGCCGACGGCCCTCAAAGCCTCGATGAGGTGGATGCCGAACTCTTAGAAACCTACAATAAGCTGGGCATTCCGCTGGAGGAGCAGAAGCTTCTGGCAGGCGTGGCGGTGGATGCGGTCTTCGATTCTGTCTCGGTAGCCACGACCTTCAAGAGTGAACTTGAGAAGCACGGAGTCATCTTCAGCTCATTTTCTGAGGCAGTGCAGAATCACCCCGACTTGGTCCGAGAGTACCTCGGGACAGTTGTTCCGTACACAGATAATTTTTTTGCTACCCTGAACTCAGCTGTCTTCAGTGACGGCAGTTTTGTCTTTATTCCCAAGGGTGTCCGCTGCCCCATGGAGCTTTCCACCTATTTCCGCATCAACGCCGCCAACACCGGGCAGTTCGAGCGGACGCTCATCGTAGCCGAAGAGGGGAGTCACGTCAGCTACTTGGAGGGATGCACAGCACCCATGCGGGACGAGAATCAGCTCCACGCCGCCGTGGTGGAACTGGTAACTCTGGATGATGCTGAAATAAAGTATTCCACAGTACAGAACTGGTATCCCGGCGATAAAGACGGCAAAGGCGGCATCTTCAACTTCGTGACCAAGCGGGGTGCATGTCGGGGCAAGAACTCTAAGATTTCGTGGACACAGGTGGAAACCGGTTCAGCCATCACATGGAAGTATCCCAGCTGCATCCTATTGGGAGATAATTCCGTGGGGCAGTTCTATTCCGTAGCGCTAACCAATAACTATCAGCAAGCAGACACAGGCACGAAGATGATCCACATAGGGAAAAACACGCGCAGCACAATTATCTCCAAAGGAGTAAGCGCAGGATTCGGGCAGAATACCTACCGCGGGATGGTTAAGATCATGAAAGGTGCTAAAAACGCACGGAATTACTCACAGTGCGACTCGCTGCTCATCGGAGATAAGTGTGGCGCCCATACATTCCCTTACATTGACGTGCGAAATCCGTCAGCCCAGATGGAGCACGAAGCGTCCACCTCCACCATCGGTGAGGACCAGATCTTCTACTGCAATCAGCGGGGCATATCAACTGAGGACACAATTTCTATGATTGTGAACGGATTCTGCAAGGAGGTATTCCGCGAACTCCCCATGGAGTTTGCCGTGGAAGCGCAGAAACTGCTGGAGGTCAGCCTGGAAGGAAGTGTGGGATAAGGTTTTCACTGACTTGACTTTTTACGGAGAATTTTATGCTGGAAATTAAAAATCTAAATGTAGAGGTTGATGGAAAAGAGATCCTGAAAGGACTCAACCTTTCAGTTGCCGGCGGAGAACTGCACGCCATCATGGGACGAAATGGTTCCGGTAAAAGTACCCTTGCAAATGTAATCGCTGGGAGGGAAAAATATCATATCACCAGCGGTGAAATTTTATACGATGGTCAGGACTTGTCAGAGATGAGTACTGAAGAACGGGCTCTTGCGGGAATCTTCCTATCCTTTCAGTACCCAGTGGCAATTCCGGGTGTAAACAACACCTATTTCCTGAAAGCTGCTGTGAATGTTCTAAGAAAACACCGGGGCGAGGAAGAGATGGACGCTATGGATTTCCTGACATTCATCAAGAAAAAGATGAAGGAAGTGGAGATGGACGAAAGTTTTCTGCGGCGGGCTGTGAATGACGGTTTCTCCGGCGGCGAAAAGAAACGTAACGAAATCCTGCAGCTGCTGACCCTTGAGCCCCGACTGGCTATACTAGATGAAACCGACTCCGGCCTCGATATTGATGCCCTGAAAATAGTGGCTCAGGGTGTAAACAACTTCCGAAGTAAAGACCGTGCTGTCGTAGTTATAACTCACTACCAACGAATTCTGCAGTACCTGGAGCCGGATGTAGTTCACGTACTGATGGATGGCCGTATCGTCCGTTCCGGAGGGAAAGATCTGGCTCTGAAGGTAGAGGAAAAAGGATATTCATGGCTGGAGGAAAAAGAACCCGCAGTCTGAAGTACACTATGCCTGACACTATTGACAAATACAGACAACAGTTTCAGAAGCTGACGGAATCGCTGGATGGGCAAATCTCTATAACTCGTGAGCTTCGTCACCAGGCCATGGATCGATTTAGCGAACTGGGCTTCCCTACCACCAGAATGGAAGCGTGGCGAGAGACAGATGTGTCGCGTCTGGCAAAGCGGGGCTATGGTCTGGCACCGGACAAACCTTTTGAAATTTCGAAGACAGATATTGATCGATTTCTAATTGATCCGTGGCACGCATCAACAGTTGTTATTGTGGATGGAAACTATTCTGCTGAATTATCATTCATTCAAGAAGTAGCCTCAAAAGCCGGCATAATCAAACAGTTTTCCGAAGTCGCAAAACGGAACAGCATCCTGAAATCAACCCTAGGCAGTCTCGCCTCCTTTCATGATGATGCCTTCGTAGCTTTTAACACAGCATTTATGAGCAATGGTATCTTGATCCATATCCCTAAGGGAAAGATCATCCCTAAACCAATTCATATTCTCTATCTTACCACTGCGCATGACAAGGAAGTGATGTTTCACCACCGCAACCTGATCATTCTCGAAGAAGGCAGTGAAGCGACGATTATTGAGCATTATGCAAGTCTGGACGAAAGTCCTTCACTCACAAATGTGGTAACTGAAATGACTATCGGGCAGAATGCGGTTTTGCGTCACGTCAAGATTCAGGAAGAATCTGATGTGCTGGATCACATGGCAACAACGCAAGCTATAGTTTATTCCGATGCCATTTTGACCACTTCCATATTTGCGGAAGGAGCCCGACTGGGTCGGAACGATCTTCGGATAACACTTGCCGGCGAAGGAGCGGAGTGCAGCGTTTCCGGTCTGGTGCTGGCTTCCGGGAAACAGCACCTGGACAACCACACTCTAATTGATCATAAAGCACCGAACTGCACCAGCCGGGAACTTATCAAGGGGATACATGCAGGCTCGTCCCGCGGAGTTTTTAACGGACGCGTTATCGTCAGGAAGGATGCACAGAAGACCAATGCCGACCAGTCCAACAAGAACCTGCTGCTCTCGGACAAGGCGCTGGTAAATTCTAATCCTCAACTGGAGATCTATGCCGATGACGTCAGATGTACTCACGGCTCCACCACAGGTCAGCTTGATGAGGAAGCCATTTTTTACCTGAGGAGTCGTGGATTAGATATTCAGACGGCACAGGGATTGCTGATTAATGGATTTGCCAACGAAATCATTGACCGTGTCCAGATCGGAGGCGTAAATATCTACCTCTACCGTATCCTCTCCAACTGGCTGGCACAGATAAGGAGCGACATGTGATGGGTGATTTGCGGGAACTCTACCAGGAGTTAATTCTGGACCACAACCAGAACCCTCAAAACTTTGGGGAACTGGATGACGCCACTGCTACGGCTGACGGCTTCAATCCCCTCTGCGGCGACAGGTTGACTCTTTACTTGCGAATGATAGGTGACGTAGTTGAGGATTTGAAATTTGTGGGTACTGGCTGTGCTATCTCTAAGGCGTCAGCTTCCATCATGACAACAGTCCTCAAGGGAAAAACCAGAGAGGAAGCATTAGCTCTTTTCGAGATGTTCCAAAAGATGGCCACTACCGGCGAGCTTCCAAATGGCGATCTGGGCAAGTTGGCTGTTCTATCGGGAGTCTATAAGTATCCCGTCCGAGTAAAGTGCGCCGTACTGGCATGGCACACCGCCAAAAGCGCTCTTGCTGGAAAAAACACCTTAACCAAAACGGAGTGAAACGTGGAGAATAATGAACAGGTAATACTCACCAGAGACTGTGAGGCGATCCTTATCCCTTACGGAGATAAAGTGACTCTCAGGAAAGGCGACGAAGGCACCATTACTCAAGATTTGGGTGGGAGCTACACTCTCTTAATCCGGGGGAGTCTGTTACGTATTGACGGCAAGGATGCTGACGCCATTGGAAAAGAGCTCATTTCTGAAAAGGAGGTTGATGACAAAATCGCCGCCATCGCCGCGAAACTGGATCGTGAGACCGACCATCCAGAAGTAAAGGATAAGCTCGTCTGGGAAGCCCTCAAAACATGCTACGATCCGGAGATTCCGGTGAACGTGGTGGACTTGGGACTGATCTACTCCTGCAAGTTGACACCTAATGAAAATGGTGGAACGAATGTCGAGATTAAAATGACCCTGACAGCGCCAGGCTGTGGTCTTGGCGACGTCCTCGCTGATGATGCCCGACAGAAGATCAGTCAGGTCCCCGGCATATCAGACGTAAAGGTTGAACTGGTATGGGATCCCCCGTGGGACCGGAGCATGATTTCTGAAGCAGCAAGTCTGCAACTGGGAATGATGTAATGACGATGACAACGACTGTCAGAGACGATCAAATGACTGCTGTACTGAATGTAGCCAAGATTCGAAAGGACTTTCCAATTCTTCAGCCAAAAAATGGTGAAGCAGTTCCCGTCTATCTAGACAATGCAGCGACAACATTAAAACCCCAATCCGTCATTGCTGCGGTGAACGAATACTATGAAGATTACAGCGCCAATGTTCACCGGTCCATTTACGAAATTGGAGAACGGGCAACAGCGGCGTATGAAGGGGCTCGGGAAAAGTCAGCGCGATTTATTAATGCACCCGATAGCAGTCATATTATTTTTACGACTGGGACAACAGAAGCCATTAATCTTGTCACCTTTGCTTGGGGACGACACAATCTAGGTCCCGGCGACGAAATCCTCATTACTGAGATGGAGCACCACAGTAATATAGTCCCATGGCAGCTAGCCGCCAGAGACACCGGCGCTACACTGCGCTATATTCCCATCACAGAAGACGGTTCACTCGATCTTACAGAAATTGAAGATCTCCTTAATCCGAAGACGAAAATCATATCCATGATACATCAGTCCAACGTCTTCGGGACGCTCAATCCTGTGGCTCAGCTCATCGCCAGAGCTAAGGATGTAGGTGCGCTGAGTTTGCTTGATGCCGCACAGAGTGTGCCGCACTCTCCGGTAGATGTTACGGCTCTCGATTGCGACTTCTTAGCTTTCTCCGGGCACAAGATGCTGGGACCTACCGGCATCGGTGTACTCTACGCCCGGCGTGAACTTCAGGAGACGATGGAGCCGTTCCAGGGAGGTGGTGAGATGATCCAACAGGTAACCATGGAAAACTCTACCTGGAATGATGTGCCGTGGAAGTTTGAGGCAGGAACTCCCAATATCGCTCAGGCAATCGGACTTGGAGCAGCCATTGATTATATCACATCTCAAGACCGATCTACCCTGATGCAGTACGAAAAGGGATTAACCGACCACGCAATGAAAACGCTCTTGGAAATTCCTGGGTTAACTATCTATGGAGATAGTAAATCACGAGGTCCTGTCATCAGTTTTAATGTGGAGGATATTCATCCTCATGACTTGGCGCAGATTCTCGATAAAAACCATGTGGCAGTCCGGGCTGGACATCATTGCGCACAACCGATTATGAGCAAATTGGGAGTCTCAGCAACAGCTAGAGCCAGCTTCTATTTCTACAATACAATGGAAGAGATTGATATGCTCTCTGCCGCCATTAAGCAGGCCAGAAATTTCATGGGACTAAAGGATGAACCTTGTTTAACAAAAACCGTTCAATTAATTTAACAACCTTGTGAAGGAATAACGTCGTTATGCTAAAACTCACTAGGAAAACCGAATATGCACTCATGGCTCTCCGCCATCTGCAGCTGACAGTAAATGATGAACTGACAAATGCCCGGGTCATTGCTGAAGAATACCACATCCCACTTCCCCTATTAGCGAAAATCCTGCAGGAACTGGCAAAAATGAAAATCGTTCATCCTGTGCAAGGACCACTTGGAGGATACAAACTGGCTGTAAATCTATCCGACATTTCCATGACCGAATTCATTGAAATGCTGGAAGGACCAATGGGAATGGTAGATTGCTTAATCGAATCACACTGCGACCTTATCAATTCTTGCACCATCAAAATACCTATCCGGCGAATCAACGATAACATCCGCGGACTGTTCGATAAAATGACTCTTTACGATATCACAATTTAAAGGAGAAAACCATGTCTATAACCGAAGATAAAGTTGTAGAAGTTCTAAAACAGTGTTACGATCCTGAAATTCCCATCGACCTCTGGAATCTCGGTTTAATATACAATATCAAAATTCAAGATCAAGATGACAACTGTTACGTAGATATCATCATGTCCCTCACCACTCCCGGATGCGGTATGGGTGATCATATGGCACAAGATATCAAAACCAAACTTGAGGCGGTGCCGGAAGTATCAGAAGCAACTGTAAGCGTTACTTTTGAGCCGCCGTGGAACCCGGAAATGATGAGCGATGAAGCAAGAGAGAAGCTGGGATTCTCAGCTCCTGCTGCAACTGAACAAGAATCAAATTCTAACAACTGGGAGTAAATCATGACCAAAGCAAAAACAGAGAAACAGATACTACAAGATGTAAGTATCAGCAAATCAGCAGCCGAGCGGCTCAGTAAGATCCAAACTGAAAACGAAGGAAAATTTCTTCGAGCATCAGTTAAAGGAGGCGGATGCTCCGGCATGAGTTATCAGCTTGAGTGGGATGTTGAGAAGGGTGAATTTGATAAAGTATATCACCATCACGGAATAGATCTTGTCGTTGATATGAAGTCACTCCTCTATTTACAGGGGATGGAGATCGACTTCTCCACTGACCTTCTTTCCGGTGGATTCGTGTTCAATAATCCCAATGCCAATCGTACTTGCGGCTGCGGCACATCATTTTCTGTCTGATGGAAACTATCTTTCTGGACAATTTTCTTGATAACGGTATCATTCGGGAAGAAGCGTTTCGTCAATCTGTAAATGATATTGATTGGTCTCAGTACAAAGATAAGAAAGTATTAATTAAAGGATGCAGTGAGGTACCTGTACCGACGTGGTCATACCTCATTATTACAGCTCACCTTGCTCAATTTGCTAAGAAAATACTTTATGGTGAAGCGTGTTCTGCCTTCGAAATCTATACCGATATAAATAACAACTAGAGAGATATTTCTCTCTTCCAGGTTTTATTATCTCACAGTAAACTCCACCTATGACAGAACAATCACGAAGAGTTAGCTGGACGAAGTGGCGACACGTTCAACGTGCGACAGGAAACAAGTTGGAGCCGTAATTGTCCGGAATAAAAACATCCTCTCAACCGGATATAACGGCAGTCTTCGCGGACTCCCACACTGTGATGAAGTTGGTCATGAGATGGAAAATGATCACTGCGTCCGTACCATTCATGCAGAAGCCAATGCTATCGTACAAGCTTCCAGAAACGGTGTAAGTATAGATCATTCAGAGATTTACGTTACAGCCAGTCCCTGCTATAACTGTTTTAAGATGATTGCAAACGCAGGGATTTCATGTATTTACTATGGTGAGCTATATAGAAATGAGCATATTACCAAACACGCTGATGAACTCGGTATAGATCTAACTCATCTCTCTTCTTAATATTTTTTTCAGATACTTTATTTATAACTGAAACCAATAATTAATCTTAATAAATAGTTCATCAGAGCTGGTTTTATACCATTTTTCAGCATTTGATGAGTAATATCCACTTTTGTTTAAGTTATACACAACAAAAAGTGTACTTCCTGGTGAATATTCCCAACGAAATACAAACGTTCCTACTTCACTATCCAGCTTAAAATCAGGGTTTCCATTATATAGATACTCCTCGAAAACAATGGTTTTAGGAGCAGTTAAGCGCTTGAAGTTATTGTAGTCTACACCAGCATTGAACGGCTGTAAAAACATCTGAAAAGATACATCTGGTGTAAACGTCCAGTTTATACGGAGCTTTATATCATCCACATACTGTGTAGAATTACTATAGATAACATCCACACTGTCTATCGTCTCTATATATTCTAGGTTTGTATTCATCTGACTTCTCATTCCACTTAACGAAATATCTAAATAATTTGTCGGTTTGAGAGTAAGAGTCAGAGAAGTCATATATCCGGAACCACCCAATTCATCTCTACCGAAACCGTATGCAACCTGTAAAATTGTAGACTTCCGTCCATCACTCCTAAACCAACCCCACATGGCCCACCTCTCCGGTGATGCTATCTCCCAAGGTGAACCTTTAAAGATATCAGCATCATCGTATGTTGAAGGACTGTACTCTCCTCCCATACCAAAAGCCCAATACGATTTTGTAACATTTGACAGCTCTATATTTATATTATTACGCAAAGTTAATCCGTCATTTCGCGCTTTATATAAATAGTTAGAACGAAGACTGTTCCGTAGAAATAAACCCCAAGGATCTTGCTTCCTAATCTCACCAAAAGCCATGAAATCCCACACACCTGCTCTATCCAGGAATCCTAGATCATTCAAGTCAAAAGTATCTTCATACCAAGACAGGGCACTTCCC
>JYMV01042679.1_pt1 | contig 27371 bp, 20 predicted proteins | sample 338911 | NCBI WGS metagenome assembly JYMV01 (sample SAMN03354496, study PRJNA234377) | hydrothermal vent metagenome | biome: Deep sea; feature: Hydrothermal plumes at the Eastern Lau Spreading Center, Western Pacific Ocean; material: Seawater | place: Tonga | collected 2009 | depth 2000 m m
TCATTGACCGCTACCATTTCCATTGGCAAGGGGTTGTTCAATGAAAGAGTTTGGGAAATCAAATCGCCCAACCCTCCATTCATTTGATGTTCTTCAGCAGTTACCACGCATCCGGTTTTCTTTACCGATGCTAAGACCGCATCGATATCCAAAGGTTTAATCGTGTGGATATTGATGACTTCCGCTGATATTCCTTCTTTTTCCAGCTCTTCAGCGGCTTTAATGGACTTCCATACCAGATGTCCGGTTGCAAAAATACTCACGTCACTGCCCTCAATCATTGTAATGGCCTTACCAATTTCAAATCCCATGTCCTCAGTAGTGAAATTTGGCACATTTGGCCTCCCAAAGCGAAGGTAGACCGGTCCGAAGTGTTCGGCAATGGCAATGGTAGCTGCTTTTGTCTGATTAAAATCACAAGGATTGATAACTACCATATTGGGTAACATCTTCATCATTCCAATATCCTCTAGTATCTGGTGGGTAGCACCATCTTCACCAAGCGTCAGGCCCGCGTGCGAGGCACAAATCTTTACATTCTTACCAGAATATGCGATAGACTGCCGTATTTGATCATAAACCCTCCCCGTTGAAAAGTTGGCAAATGTCCCTGTAAAAGGGATTTTTCCCTCTATTGTCAAGCCTGCAGCGACGCCCATCATATTGGCCTCTGCTACTCCTGCCTGGTAAAAACGGTCAGGAAACTCCTTTTGAAAGGCGCTCATTTGAAGAGAGCCCCCTAAATCAGCAGTCAAGGCGACCACATTCCCATTACTTGCTCCCAGTTCTAACAAGCCAGCTCCAAATCCTGCTCTTGTGGATTTCTTCTCTTCTGAGGTACTGTTTTGTGCTGTGGTAGTCGTCATTCTATATTTTGTTTGGTTGAGATTCTATTATTTTCGATGGTAAAAATAGATAAAAGCCAAATTGACAGGTCCAATATTTTATCAAGAGTTATCAACCAAAAATGAATAATGTGAATATTAGAAGGTGAATTGAGTCATATATGAGTGCCAGATTGTTAGAGAATCAGCGTGATTAGTCCTTGATTTCCTGATATAATGTCTCAAAACCGTCAATATGTCAGAGATATACTGATGGCATACCGATTGACAAGGGAGGATCGAATAAGTTTATAGAATAAAAAAAACACTAAGATGGCAACTGGAACTATCAATGTACAATCGGAAAATATATTCCCAATTATCAAGAAGTTCTTGTACTCAGATCACGAGATCTTTCTACGGGAGCTGATTTCTAATGCCACAGATGCAACGCAGAGAGTGAAAGCGCTGTCGTCTATGGGAAAAGTTAAGGATGAATTGGGTGACCTGCAGATAGAGGTGGTAGTCAACAAGGAGTCAAAGACGCTGCATATCATCGATAAGGGTATTGGAATGGATGAGACAGAGATTGAAAAGTACATCAATGAGATTGCGTTCTCAGGAGCAGAGGAATTTGTCAACAAGTACAAGGATAAGACGGATGGCGCGAATATGATTGGACACTTTGGTTTGGGATTCTACTCTTCCTTTATGGTTGCCGAAAAAGTTGAGATCATCACCAAGTCATATAAGAAAACAGCTAAAGCGGTAAGATGGGAGTGTGATGGTAGCCCGAAGTACACAATCAAGCCTGGTGATCGAAAAGAACGAGGTACAGAAGTTATTCTGCATATTGCTGAGGATTCAGTTGAGTTTCTCGAGGAGAACAAGATATCTGAATTGCTTACTAAATACTGTAAGTTTTTACCAGTCGAGATTAAATTTGGTACTAAAACTGATAATGTTCCAGACGGCAAGGACAAGGATGGAAATGAGAAGACAAAAGAAGTTGTATCTGACAATATCGTCAATAATGTGGCGCCTGCATGGAAGAAACAACCCGCAAAGCTAAAGGATGAGGATTACCAGAACTTTTACCGGGAGCTCTATCCTTACTCATTTGAGGAGCCCTTGTTTCATATTCACCTGAACGTTGACTATCCTTTCAATCTTACCGGAATTCTGTACTTCCCCAGATTGAAAAATAAGGTTGAGATTCAAAAAGATAAGATTCAGCTGTATTGCAATCAGGTATTTGTAACTGATTCTGTTGAAGGAATTGTCCCGGAGTTTTTAACGCTCTTACACGGCGTTATTGATTCTCCAGACATTCCTCTTAACATCTCCCGTTCTTACCTTCAAAGTGACGCCAGGGTAAAACAGATTGCCAGTCACATATCCAAGAAGGTAGCGGATAAGTTAGAAAAGCTCTTTAAAAAGGACAGGAAGGACTTTGAAGGAAAATGGGACGATATCAAGATCTTTATTGAATACGGAATGCTGGCTGAAGATAAATTCTATGACAAGGGCACGAAGTTCTGTCTGTTTAAGAATACGGATAATGAATTCTTCACCATGGAGGAGTACGAGAAGAAGATTAAGAAGACTCAAATGGACAAGAACAAGAAATTGGTCTATCTATACGCCAACAATGCCGAAGAGCAGCACAGCTATATTCATGCTGCCAGGGAGCGGGGTTATGATGTACTCTTGATGGATTCAGCATTAAGCGCTCACTTTGTAGGACGACTTGAGCAGAAAATGACGGATGCGTCTTTTGTTCGTGTTGATGCTGATACTATTGATCAGCTTATTGACAAGGATGAGGAGCAAACTTCTAAGCTTACTGAAAAGGATCAGGATAAGCTAAAGCCTGTAATTGAAGGGATTGTTCCCAAGGAGAAGTTTTCCGTAGTGTTTAAGAGTATGAGTGAGAAGGATCAACCAATGTCTGTTACCGAGCCGGAATTTGCCAGAAGGATGAAAGACATGAATGAGATCGGTGGCGGCGGAATGATGGGAATGGGCTCTATGCCCGATATGTTTACCCTGGTCGTTAATTCCAATCATCCATTGATAGGTAAGATTCTAAAGGAGAAAGACAAGAAGAAGCAGAAGACTCTTGCAAAGCAAGCAGCCGACCTAGCTCTATTGTCAAAGAACATGCTGAAAGGGGAGGAGCTGACCAAATTTGTTCAGCGGAGCATTAAGAACTTATAACAGTTCATTGGCGAGATTGGCCAACTTTGATCTCTCGCCTTTTTCCAGGGTAACGTGAGCAAAGAGTTTATTTCCACGCAACCGATCTATTATATAGGTAAGTCCGTTACTGTGCTCATCCAGGTAAGGAGAGTCTATTTGATGTACATCTCCCGTGAATATGATCTTTGTGCCTTCTCCCGCACGCGTGATGATGGTCTTAACTTCATGAGGCGTTAGGTTCTGTGCTTCATCCACAATGAATATAATATTTGATAGGCTCCTTCCCCTTATATAAGTGAGGGGGCTAATAACGATTTTATTATTCTTCTGCATTTCCAGGATAGCTCTGTGCCTCCTGTCTTTATCACTAAATTGATTCTTGATAAAATTCAGGTTGTCCCACAACGGTTCCATATAAGGATCAATTTTATCCTTTATGTCTCCCGGAAGATACCCAATATCTTTGTTGCTCAATGGCACAATGGGCCTGGCAAGAATGATTTGCCTATACCTTTTACGCTGCTCAATGGCACCTGCCAAAGCCAAGAGGGTCTTTCCAGTTCCTGCGACTCCCTGGAGAGTGGCTAGCCCAATATCAGGATTCAGGATAGCGTGAAGCGCAAATGTTTGCTCCGCATTGCGAGGTTTAATACCGTAGCAGTCTTGCTTTTCTACTTTTACGTACTGCTCGCTCTCCGGGTTATAGAATGCGAGGGAGGATGTTTTACCGTTCTTGAGAATATAAAAGTGGTTGTCTATCATGTACTCTTTATCCAATTTGTTGTTCTCAATGAATCCTTTCTTGGTAATCTCCCTTACCACATCAGCTGAAATATTATCTATTTGACCTTTTCCTAAATAAAGATCGTTCAGGTCTGTGACTTTACCCGTCTCATAATCCTCAGCGTTGATGTCAAGCGCCTTCGCCTTAATCCTCAAATTAATATCCTTTGTTACCAGTATAACCTCTGAATGTTTTCCCTCTTCTTGCAAAGTGAGGGCCGCATTTAAGATCTTGTGATCCGCTTTCCGATCGTCAAATGTCTTCTCGGCATCAACCTTTAAGTTGTTCCTGCTGGTGAGAACAATCTTGAATTTACCTTGGGTCTTTCCATTCATAGGAACCCAGTCTTTCAGGGTATGATTCTTGGAGAGCTTATCAATTTGCCGGATAAACTCACGGGCTTCGAAATTCTTGTTCTCGTTGCCCTTCTTGAAATTATCCAACTCTTCTAATACCGTGATCGGAATAGCTATATCGTGCTCCTGAAAATTGTTAATGGAATTGTGGTCGTGGAGAATAACGGAGGTGTCAAATACATAGACCCTCTCTCCAGTATTAGACTTACCCATACAGAAAGAATGATTAATTACAGATGTTATGCAAAATTAAGCCGAGCAAACTCAATATTTCATAAGTATTTTTAAAAGTAATTAACCACCGGGTATTGATAAATAATTCCTCATTAGAAACTTTTTATGCTTATGCTACGGGCCTTGGTCGATAAGCACAGTAATTCGGACTAATGTAAGTGGTTGATCAATAGGTCGATACGGGGTTGTTAACATTGTTAATAAAACATGTTGATACAATGTTAATAAGAACAACCAAAAAAGTTTGGTCACTTTCCAAAGTGGGCGTACGTTTGTTTCATCAAGTGAGGGATAAAAGACATCACGACGAAAAACAAGGTAGCTTGCTGCCGCGCAATTTGAAGTGAAGGAGTCCCGAAACTGTAGTCGCTAGGAGCGAATTCTGAAAGAGTCACGGTCTCCTCGTCTGCGCAAAGCTTCGGCAGAGCAACGGCAAGAAGGCACCCTTCGGGGGAAGTGATTTGAAATCGGTCCCGCTTGCGGGAAAGGCAAAAGGAATAACTTCTAATAGGTATTGGGTCCGAAAGGATCAGTACTGAGGTTGTAGTTTCTAAATAGAAGAATCGCCTGAAAGGGCCGACTCGGTTTACCGGGAAGAAACTGGAAGAGATTCATCTACAATACTGGGGGAGGTCCTCGGAAGTTTAGCTTGCTAAATGGAAGAAGAGTTTCACCAAACGGTGAGCCAGTTTAAGGCTTGACTTGTTCCGCAAGGAACCCCTTCGGGGAAAGAGACAAATCTTAAGCAAACTTAACGAAGGGGAATCACATCTTTAGAAACCGCGAACGAAAGGGAACGGCAACGAGAGAGAAGTCATAATAACAGTAACTTGGCATTGCAGTGCAAGCTGTGGTGGAAACGGGAATCGCTTCGCAAGAAATGGTTCCCGTTTCTTGTTTTTAGGCCGCTCACTTCCTACCTTCCCATCATGACAAGGCCTGTTCATGTTTATTTAATATCGCTTTCACTTACACTAACCATATTTCTGCTGTTTGCCTATTCGGCCAGCCAGGCCCAACTTCCATGTAAAACGATTTCGGAGGCAATGTACACCGGGCAGCTAGAGCAGCTAAAGACTGAGTTTGGTAAGAATAAATCGTTGCAAGAGGATTTTGAACTGGCACTGCTCATTTCTCTTTCTAAATATCCCGAGCTGAAGGAACTCAGGATAGAGGTTGTATATGGCAAGATCAAGACTACCATGGCGGCACGTCCAAAGTTAGGGTCTGTTTTCAGGCGCAAGGCAAAACGCCGTTATAAGGTGGTGATCAACTCAAAGGAGGAAAAGCTACAGAAAGCAGCCTTAAAAAATGTACCATTCAATGCACAAGTTGGTGTTCTGGCGCATGAGTTTGCCCATATACGCTTGTATAACACCAAGAATTTGTTTGGATTAATTGGAGTAGGTATCAGCTACTCTGTTTCAAAACGATTTCGCGAAAAGTTTGAAAAGGAAAATGACAGGGAAACCATCTCGCGCGGGTTTGGATGGCAGGTATATCATTTTACTTCATATATTCTCAATGAAGCAGGGGTGTCTGAGAAATACAAGAAGTACAAGGAGCGAATTTACTATACACCAGATGAACTTGAGGAGATTATAAATGCTGACTAGTTGATTGGAATTGTGTTCAGCAATTTTAAGTCATTGATGTTCTGCTAGTCGTACTGGTACAATCCATCATTGCTTTTGTTAAATTTGTTTTATCAGCCTGCAGCTCATGTTCTATCTCAAGCCTTTATTTTTATCAGTTATTGGTTCCGTTATTGGTATTACTGCCTATTGCCAGGCCTTACAGTGGTCCTCTTTTGTTGATTCCATAACCACCTTTTCTTCTCCGCGTCCAGTACAGCTTACGAGTGATTCAGTATTGGATTTTGTTATTGGCGGAGGATTGGACAGCACTATTAGCAATTATGGCATAATGGCATTTGACGGTGCTAATGGGAATATGTTGTGGAATGTTCAAACCAGGGACGAGATATTTGCAAGCGCTGTGTTCAATGACATTACAGGAGATGCCGTTCCCGATGTATATATAGGGGGGAGGAGTGCAGAGTTGCGTGCCATCAATGGTGCTGATGGAACGGTAATTTGGGAATTCTTTCCACTTCTATTCAGCACAAGTGATTGCTGACCAAAACTCTGATGGGACCGATGACCTGTTGGTAGCGAATGGCGGTGATCACAGTCTGCCGTCATGGGATACCATCCGCCCTCCAGGACATATTATGATACTTGATGGGCTAACTGGAGATATCCTGGCCGAAGCAGTAGTGCCTGATAGTCAGGAAACCTACTGCTCGCCGTTATTGGTTGATCTCGGCAATAATGGTAACTACAGTGTAGTTTTTGGGACCGGGGGAGAAACAGCTCGTGGCTCGATGTGGATTGCTCCTTTGAGCAGCTTGCTTGCCAATGATTTGTCGGCAGCAATAGCCATTGCAACTGACAATGGTCGAGGGTTCATCGCTCCTCCAGCCGTGGCCGATTTGGATGGCGATTTAACCCTTGATATCATCATTCAGGGATTTAATGGAATCGTCTACGCCGTAAACGGCAGTACCAATCTGCCCATGTGGACGGTGACAATTCCTGGTTCTGAATCCAGTACCTCACCAACAGTTGGAAACTTTACGGGAGCCTATGGACCTGATGTATTTGCAGTTACCTATAAAGGTTCCGCTCCTTCGTATTTTGACTTCTACCAGGTGTTGATTGATGGAAGCACTGGAGAGAAAGTCTGGCAGGATAGTATTGCGGATCTTCATTTCGCAGCACCCAACGCTTTTGATTACAATGGCGATGGAAGAGATGATATTATGGTCAGCACGAACAAGTTTACAGGTACCCATTACGAACATGAATTAAAGATCTTGGATTTTCAGAATGATTCAGTGGTTGACTTTTATGGCCCGGAAGCCGGAGTAGGTCTTGCCAGTACTCCGTGTGTCGGAGATTTCAATGATAATGGGAAGTTGGATATTGTGTTTTCCTTTAGGGCAGATAGCGTCAATCCTGTTGGCAATGAGGGCATTCATGTCAAGCAGCTCTCCACCAACATCGATACATCTTGTACGGATATCGCATGGGCGGCTTATATGGGCAACGCATTTGATGGGCATTATTTCGATGATGCATCCGCATGTGGCACGATAACCATGAACTATATTAAAAATAGTCCAAGCTGCAACGGACTGTCTGATGGCTCCATATTTTCAATGCCATCTGGTGGAATGCCGCCATATACCTATTATTGGGATGATGGGACGATGGCTGACAGTTTGGTTGGCCTGCCCGTTGGAACCTACGGCCTAACGGTGAAAGATGCAGCGTGTTGTATCGCTTCAGCATCCTATTCTGTTGCAGATCCCAATGTCATATCGTTTGGAGGGATTAGCACTAACCTCTGTCCTGGTGACAGTTCTGCATCTTACCAGGTATCAAGCACTGGCTGCCCATGCATGTTCAGTGGCTGTCTGTTTCTGTGGAGCAACGGTGATACCACCAAAACAGCAACTGGATTGGGTGCGGGGTGGAATTATGTGACAATTACACACACAGACGGATGCGTTGTTACGGACTCTGTATATGTTTCGGATGGAGCAGCATTGATCGATAGTGTGATAGTTACAGCGCCTGTCTGCGATGGTGACCTCGGATCGGCTTCCGTTTATGCTGCTGACACCGTAAATACAACATTTGATTGGTCCAATGGGGGAACGGGCCCGACACAGGACAGTTTAGCACCTGGAACCTATCAGGTGTATCTGTCAGATAACAGGCCCTGTTATGACACGATAGAGGTGACCGTTGATTCTGCTAACAACCTGCTGGAATCAGCAATTTCTGCTCAAACCGATGTAACATGCTATGGAGAATGTGATGGGTCGGCAGTTGCTAGTGCAGGCGGTGGAACGCCTCCATATACCTTCCAATGGAATTGTGGCGGTATGTCCACGGGCAGCATGATTAGCGGTTTATGTGCAGATACATGTGATTTAACAGTCCTGGATTCTAATGGATGTTCATCAGACACCGCATTTGTTATTTCGGAACCGGCGCAGCTGGTATTTGATTCCGTAGTTGTTACTGATGCCACTTTTGGTGGTTGTGTGTTAACGGTTCCACCCCCCCATTCCAATGGTGTCCTGGCGCATATGTGATTGGCGTCACCGATTTGAATGGTTGTACGATAAGTGATAGTGTAGTAGTGGGGGAGCTGGTGGGTATTACTGGGTCTTTGTCAAAAACACTACTTGCCACGCATCCGAATCCAGCCATGCATTACTTTAATGTTAATATTCCTGAGAATTTGCAAGGCACTACTTACTTGGATCTATTTGATGTTACCGGTAAGTTTGTTCTCCGAGTTGAGCATGAACTGACTGGGGTGTGGAAAGTAGAACGAGGCGAAGTGCCCAGCGGAATTTATCAAATTGTGCTGAAAAATGGCGAGCTAATTACTTATGGAAGGGTGATTTTTGAGTAAACCCTCTATTCACCTTCACCTTTTTCCTTTTGACTTTTAGCTTGGTTCTTGACTTACTTCTTCCCCTTCGTCAACATCGCCAGCATATCCCACATCTCGTCGGTGACCATGTCCATATTATTGAACTGCCCGGCACCTTTTAGCCATTCGCCCCCATCTATGTTTACCATTTCCCCAGTAATGTATGCAGAGTAATCTGAAATGAGGTACGCAGATAAATTAGCCAATTCCTGGTGCTCTCCAACGCGTCCGAGCGGTACTTTCTTCGCAGGGTCAAATTTCTCTTTAATGGGATCAGGCAACAACCTCGACCATGCACCTTCAGTGGGAAACGGCCCTGGAGCAACAGCATTTATGCGAATGCCGTACTTAGCCCATTCTACAGCCAGTGATTTGGTCATTCCCAAAACGCCGGACTTTCCACAAGCAGAAGGCACTACCCATCCCGACCCTGTGAATGCGTAGGTTGTTAAAGTACTCAATACATTCCCCTTGATTTTTTCCTTGATCCAGTACTTCCCCAGGCATAGGGTAAAGTTGTAGGATCCCTTTAGTACGATATCCACGACAGCATCAAACGCCCGGTGTGAAAGCCGCTCCGTAGGACTGATGAAATTGCCTGCTGCATTATTAACCAGTACGTCAACCCGTCCAAATTTTTCAACTGCTGCTTTCAAAACAGCTTCTGCCTGGTCGTATTCCTTTACATTACACGCTACCGGCAACACCTGGCCACCAGTCTCTTTCATCATCTCCTCTGCCGTCTTCTCCAGCACTTCTATCTTCCGGCTTGTAATAACCAAATTGGCTCCCAATTCCAGGAAATATTTACCCATTGACTTCCCCAGTCCTGTTCCTCCTCCGGTTACAATGATGGTTTTCCCTTTGAGAGCATCGTCTCTTAACATTCCTTGTGTATGCATGATTTTCGTGTGGGTGAATAGGCTGCAAGTATACGGAAAATAGGGAAAGTATTATGCGTGCATAATGTTTTATTGAGGTGTGCCAGCCTTTCTTCATATTTTAAATAGTTGAATTAAAAAAACCCCGCACACTTACATGTACGGGGTCTCCAAACTAATTGGATGTTCGACTAGCTAGCCATTGCAGCTTTCTTGTCTCCCAACATCAATAGGTCGTTAACCACAATTTCGGTAACATAACGCTTGATGCCTTTCTTGTCCTCATAGGTTCTATTTACCAACCGGCCTTCAATAGCCACTCTATTGCCTTTCTTGAGGTATTTGCCTGCTATTTCAGCAGTCTTTCCCCATGCAACAATATTGTGCCATTGAGTTTCAGTTACCTTTTCGCCTGACGCTTTCTTGTAGGTGTCAGATGTCGCTAAAGAAATTTTAGCCACCGTTTTTCCGTCCGTCAATTCTTTAACTTCTGGATCTGCACCTAGGTTTCCTATTAGTTGAACTTTGTTTCTTAAAGTTTTCATAGTTAATTGATATTTAATTGCTCGCTCTTTAGCGAACAGGGTTTATATTAGTCCGTTCGTCGGACATTTTTATTGATCGTCAACCATCCTCTGCATTTTCCTGCCTGCCGGCAGATTCGCTGTTAGGCGTTCGTGCTTTGTTTTAATTGACACTGCAAATGTATTGGTGACTGGAGCGGTACTTAAACGGATTGCCGCAAGGATAACTGATGATTTTTGCGGTTTCTGCCAATGGGGAGGAGAAGAGTAAATTAGCGCAACGGCGCAAATCAATCAGCGCATAATAATTTGAAATTCTTGGAATTTATTCAAATTCTCAAGCCAGCTTTCTAATCAATTTTGCAATAATTACTACATTTAACTGCGCACGGCAAGACATGCAGTTATGCATTCAACCACTTAACGCGTTCACTTATAACTAACATGAACATAGGTATTGATTTTCACGACACCCTTTCTTACGCCCCTGCGTTTTTTATCTCAATGATGAGAAATTGGGAACACGACATATATGTAATAAGCGGAACTCCTGCTTCTCAAAAGGATGATATCAAAAGGCAATTGGATGAGCTGGGCATTACTTCAGACTTATATAAGGACATACTGCTAAGCTATGAGTATAGTGACCGGGAGATGGGTGTAGCTCATTTCAATACAATGAAGGAGTACAAGCTAAGTATACTTAAAGAATACAATATCACAATCTACTATGATGACAACCCTTTCTATGTCGAGTATTTGAAGGATCACGGCATCATTGTGTTCCAAACAATTCTCAGTACAGCTTATCTCGACAAGTGGTCTGGGAAGGATCCGTTGTTTACCTGCAATTTGCAGCGCAAGCAGTTCAGATATCTCGATGAACTTGACCCGGAAAATCCACTCGGATAGGAGTAATAACCGTGTCTTGAACATATGCTTTCATTTTTTGTAACTTTCCTGAGGCAATCCAGTTTGCTTTCACAATTTTGACCCAACCTTATAAGGACCTATGATGAAGAAAACATTACTTCTATTATCCGCAATGACAATTGGCATCTGTGGAAGCAAGGCACAACTCAATTTAACAACCTCAGATTTTCCTGCCGCTGGAGTAAGTTACACATTGTATGAAGCTGGATGGGATATGGTGTTGAGTATTACTGACAGCATCAGTGAAGGAGTAGGAGGTGCTGCCGATATATATGATATCTCAAAAGCGCCGTATTTTGTTGAAGACACCTTCAATGTTGGCATCTTTGCTGCATCCAGTTCAACGTGGTCTGCAAACCACCCGACTGCTGATATGTTTATGCTGGATGAAGTCCTCAGAGACTCTATTGGAGGTACCATGGGATATCTCTATTCATTTATGGAAACAACTCCCTCGGGAGTCCTGGTCGAAGGATATACAGCCCTTATTGACACCGGGAGTTTATTTAGCAATAACCCGGCTGGAGTATTTGATACTTCGCACACTACGGCGGATGTAATGGACACGGTGATAAGCACGGATTATACTTATGGCTATACAGGCACGGACTCGAGCCATTTTAGTGCTGTAATTGCTGGAGTACTTACACTCAATTCTATGACAGATCAAACGGTTGATGTTGATGGCTATGGCGTGATGGAAAACCCATATGGGAGCTATAATGTGCTTAGAATCAAGGTTATGGAAATAACCAGGGAGATGTTTATCTTGGGAACTGATACACTTCCTGAGGACGTTGACACGTCCTGGTACTTCGAATATTGGGCGAAAGGCGTAAGGTATCCCGTAGCTACTATTAGAACTGATAATGACTGGAAGAATGTATGGGCTGTTGAGTACATCAACGCAAATCCGGTTGGAATTGAGGATCATGCCAATACACAAGGTGTGGATGTGTATCCAAATCCAAGCTCAGGTGAATTTACCATTGAACTTGATACGGAGGTGAATGCGTCAATCATGGAGGTATATAATGCTATTGGTCAGAGAATTCTGTCTGAGCCGATCTCTACAGGCCAAAATCACGTTGATATAATCAGCCAGCATAGGGGTGTCTATTATATTGTATTGAGAGATAAAGAGGGAAATATGGTTTACTCCTCAGAAGTTATGAAAAGTCACTGAAAGGTTATTAACCGAGTGATAGGTCCCGTTCAACGTAATGTTGGGCGATATTTTTTGACCCTATGTAATTCATGATTTCCTATTTCAGCCTCTGTTGCGTTGATTATATTTGTCTGATATGAGAAGAGTGCTTTATGGTATTTTGATCCTGGCAATACTTGCTGGTGTCACCATTCAACAGGGGTGTGATGGCGATCCCGAACTGGTTGAGCCTATAATACCTGAGGATACCTCAACAGTAACCCCCATACCTTCTGCAGACATTGAGAATCTGCGGATGAACGAGTTGCAGGCAATTGGCAGCCACAACAGCTATCGGCTCAAGACTTACCAACCTCTGTTGGATTACCTCATTACGTTAGGATCGATACAGGGGAATGATCCCATGGAGCTCGACTATACGCATGAGTCGCTTACGACTCAATTCGACTCCTTCAACATGCGCAGCATAGAGATAGACATATATAATGATCCAAATGGAGGTGCATACTATGACAGGCAGGGCAATATCCTCATTCTTGAGCCTACAGCCTCCAACGAACCTCAACTGCTGAATCCCGGGATGAAAGTCCTTCATATCACTGATATTGACTACCTAACCCATCATCTGACCTTTTTTTCTGCTTTAATGACCATTAGAGATTGGTCCAATCTTCATCCCAATCACCTACCACTTATTGTGATGGTAGAGGCAAAAGATACAGGTATTCCACTGATGACGACACCGGTTCCGTATACAGCTGCTTCATTTGATGCTTTGGATGCTGAGGTTGCTTCTGTGTTTGGAGCAACTTTAGGGCAGGTTGTTACACCAGATGAATTAAGGGGAACTTATGCCACTCCTAATGAAGCGGCTTTAGCAGGCGCATGGCCAACATTGGCAGAATCCAGGGGTACTATCTACTTTGTGTTGATGTTATCTGCTGCACAGAAAACGGACTACCTTGCAGGGCATCCTGCACTCACGGGTAGAAATATGTTCATATTTGGAGAGCCCGGGGATGGTGAAACCGCTTTTACCAAGTTTGACGATCCCGCCGCAAATCAAGATACGATCCAAAGCCTTGTTCAAGCAGGGTATATGGTAAGAACACGTACAGATGCAGGGACCTGGGAAGCAAGGAGCGGTGATTATTCAAGAATGAACATGGCATTTTCTTCAGGCGCACAAATTATCTCCACAGATTATTACCGCCCTGATGAGCGTGCACCTACAGATCCGGGCTGGTCGGATTATTCGGTTCAGCTACCAAATGACGTGGTGGCAAGGCTCAACCCTGTAAATGGGCCTGCAGAGTATGTTGGTATCGACATTGATGATTGATTTAGTCCTTTCATTCATCATCTTGAGGCAGGATCTTTTTAGTCTTCTGCTTTCTTATGCTTACAGCTATCCGATTGGAGATGAAAGATAAGGTAGTGACTTGCATAGATTTTATACCCGCGGGCACTAATAGGCCATCTGGGTATTACAAAGAATGCAACATCATAAAAGCTTCTGGGAGCATTCTTTTTGTGAGTAAAACTTAAAAAGGGGAACATTTTTGCGGTAGCTCGTATTATATTATTCTTATATTTATATTGTTCAAAGCTATTATTAGCAATGCTATGAAGCGAAATGACTATTTATGTCCCAAGTGCAAAGGTCACCTAAATGCCGGTGGATTTGTCATTTTTTCAACCAAGAACAAAAGGAAACAAAGGGGTTTGATACTGCTTAGCCCCAAAGTGGGAAGCTATTCGGTAAAGCACCACGATGGATATAAGTTTGAGAATGGAGAGTTCATTGATTTCTTTTGTCCTATATGTTCCGTAGATCTTCGAGCCAAGGAGAATGAAAGGAATGTGGAGATAGTCATGGTTGATGAAAATGATGCTGAATACAGGGTACTGTTCTCAAGGGTAGCTGGAGAGCGAAGCACCTATCTGCTTTCCAATGATGATGTGGAGGTATACGGCGATGATGCAGTCGAGTTAGATGACCTATACGAGGATTCTGAATATTGATAAGCGCATCCTTCTACGCGAAGCGCTTTTATTTCTGTTCACATATCTTAGCTTAAATTGTTTTGCCCAAACCCAGTGGGTGTCCGTGGACAAGGTATGCAGGTCAAGTCTGCGTGGGTTATGCGTAGTAGATGACAATATAATATGGGGAAGTGGGAGCGAAGGCACCTGGTTGCGGAGCTGTAATGGGGGCATAGATTGGCGCACCAGCCTTATTCCGGGCTGCTCAAAGTTGGATTTTAGAGATATCCATGCTTTGGATTGTGATAGAGCATGGGTGATATCGGCCGGTGATACGTGTAAGATCTATTACACCTCAGATGGAGGCCTTTCCTGGAAGCTCCAATACATCAATTATGAACTTGGCATCTTTTTCGATGGCTTTGCCTTTTGGGATGAAAAGACCGCTTTAGCATACAGTGATCCACTTGGAGGCAAGTTTTATGTAATTGGAACTAAAGATGGACACACCTGGCAACCTATCGATAGGAGTGGATTGCCAGATGCGCTTGAAGGAGAGGCAGGGTTTGCAGCCAGTGGTACAGGAATTTGTATGGTTGGAGAAGAAGCAGTGTGGATTGCCACTGGTGGAGGTTCAAGAGCGAGAGTGATGTTTTCCGGCGATAAGGGCCTTACGTGGACTATTTATGACTCCCCACTCACAAGTAGTGATGCGGCCGGTATCTTTTCTATAGTCTTCACCACCCCCAACAACGGCACAATAGTGGGCGGATCTTATTTGGATTCAACAAATAACTCAGCCAACTGTGCGACTACTACAGATGGAGGTGTTACCTGGAAGCTCGTCACCGGGCAGCAGCCTCGTGGCTACAGGTCATGCGTTGCCGCCACAAATGATGCTAAATTGCTGCTAACAGTCGGAAGAACCGGCTCGGAATGGAGCAAGGACCATGGAAACACATGGATTCCAATAGGGAAGAAAGGATATTTCGCGTGTGCCGTGGGGAATAAGTATGCCTGGGCAGTGGGTAGAAATGGGAAAGTTGGGAAACTCGACCTTACCAAACTCGAATAGTCTATTGAATCGTATTTAGGTAACTCCTTACGGGATCGAATATCCGTTCATCATTCAAAGTCTCCCAATCGTCAAAGCCGTATCTTGCAGCTTCCTTCAACAACTCAACGGCCTGCTCCTTCTTACCTTGCTTTAACATCAGCTTCGCTGATAGATAGTAGTAATCTGGATTTTGTGGATCCACCAAATTCAAAATGTAGAGCAATTTCTTGGCCTGCGGTAAGAACCCCCTGTTAAGGGCGGCCTCTATTTGCATAAAGCTGGAGATACTGAGATATGCCAGCAGCCGCTGCCTGGAGTATTTTACTAGTAAGTTTGATTGATTCTCTATCTCCTTTCTAATTTTGGCCACCTCTTTTTCCCACCACTGATGGTCCTTTTGGGCCATCTGTCTTGTATATTCACTCCTTGACTTCATCTCTTCTGCAAGCACGGTTTTCAGCTCGCTTTCATAAGCTTTGTACGCTGATGAGATCGTTAACATTTCAAGTCGTTTTTCCTGTTCTTCTACCTTCGCCAGTCCTTTATAAAGAAAGATCATCTTTTTATAGAACTGAACTATCGAACGGAGGTCCTCCGAATTCTCGATTTTTAAGAGGTGCTTAACATCTGATTTATACAGTGAGTCCATTAGGCCCATATCGATTACTTCTCCTTGAGAGTAGGAGTAAACGGTCATCCATTTAAATGCCTCCAACATTTGCTTATCCTTAGGCCAGGCATGTTTGCCTTCAAATTCAATTAGGATATGGTTAGAGCCCCTGGCACTCAACTCTTTATCCAGCACGGCAAATTCTGCATAATTGAAATCCTGCCTGCCAACCATTGCCATGTAATTAAAGGAAAGTTCAACGTTTTCCTTTAGCTGAGGGAAACCCGCTCCGCAACCTACTACTCCCGCCACATCCGCGTTGGCTATAGCATCAGCAACTGCAACTCTAGCCCCTCCTGAAAATCCAATCAGGAATATTCGGAAAGGATCTATCTTGATGCCCGCTGGTAAGTCGTGCTTAAGTGCGTTGATGTGCTCCAGAGCCTCTTCCATGGGCTTCCCATTTCTCGAGAAGTTGGATCCAATTAAAATAAAACCGAATTGATCGGCGAGATCTTTGTATCGCTCTAATGGCTTGCTCCCCTTTCCTTTCGGATCAAAGAACAAAACTGTAGGCCAGGTGTAACCGGTTAGATAGCCCTTAGGTAAATACAGCGCATAGGACTCAGGCGCCCGCCCGTGAATGGCAAGTGGATCGAGAATCGTTCCTCTTTCAAAGGTGCGCTCTCCTTCCGCTTTAATATGTGCTTCTGGATCCAACTCCAGCTTCTTGGGTTTCTTACCCGATTCGCAGGAGATTGCGCCCAAACACGCTAATAGCAGAAGAACAAATGGGTATTGGTGGCACTTCATCTTCGATCTTGCTACAATCAAACCTAAGAAAAAAAGCGCGTGGATAAAAAGCCGGTAGTACGGCAAAAAAATGCCGCAGGGCAATTCCCACGGCATTAATCTCCTGATTAACAATACCTTTACTTAACTACGTGGTAGACAGGTTCTCCATCGGTATCCTTCTCCATATACTTTACATCATCCAATGTATAATACACAACACCGTCAATTTCTTCCATTTCATACCCTTCAGGCAGTGCATCAACTTCAGCACCTATAGGCGCGTTCACCACCTCATATATTTCTGAATCATTGGTTTTGGCATAAAACGTACCATAATAATATACATACGGCCTCTTTCCTACCACGATTTTCTTGTGCCCAACTGGCAGGACTTTAATCCTGACACCAATTGGCGCCCTGACAACGGAGAAGCTCGCTACTCCTTTGGGTTTATAAAATACTCCATTATGGAAATGTAGTTTGGACCCTTTGTGATTAATCACTACTGCTCCCGTAGGTAAAGTTTTAACCACAACACCTCTTTTCGGTAGGTGTCTATAGTGGTGGTGAGCCACCCTTTTTTTGTGGGCTTTCTTATGGTGAGCCTTTTTGTGATGTTCCTTCTTGTGATGTGCCTTGGGTGCTCCTGCCCTCTGGGCCAATAAATCAGTTGGGTTAACAATTAGTGCCGCAAGGGCGATTAATACGCCCAAGTAAACCCAATGTACTTTCTTGGTGGATAATTTCATGATTTTATTCGTAAGAGGATTATCTCCTTCAATTTAGTCTGGTACATAGACCTTATAAATGCTGGAAAGTTTAAAGTGCCTTTGTCTTTTTAGTAGGAAATAATAATGGTGCCCTTTTGTTCCACCGGAGCTACCAAGGACTTGTCAAACCTTGCACCCTGGGACGCAAATTTAGCCTTGGTCAATAAGTATTCATTACTGGTAGTTGATCCGGTAATTCCAGGTACCGCATTCATTACGAGGCCAGAGCGGTTCACTGTTACCTCCACCACCACTTTCCCCTTGTCTCCCGAGCCAACGCTTACCGTTGGTGGCTTGACCAGGTTTCTGTCCTTCATTTGGTATTCGATCAAGTATTCACCAGACATCATGGTCTTTACGTTTTCATCCAGAAGCAACCTGCCATCATAGGCCACGTATTCATCAAAGAATATTGAGCTAACGTACTTGAGCTCTATATACTTCATGTTTGTGTTCACTGACATGTGCAGAGTGTCATGCTGAATCATAAGCACCACTCCCTTTAGTTTTTCTCCTGTTTTAAGTATTACATTGTGCTGCGCATGAACAGTTAGTGACAGTAACAGAATGATAGGAATAAATACTATGCGCATCATAAGCAGAATTTTCTCAAATTTATGGATGTCAATTGCTGATTTGGGTGAAGGGTGAGATACTTATACACATTTGCCTTGTTCAAAAGGTGGAATCGCTATTCTAGTTACCGGCGCATTTCAAAGTCCACGCTTTGGGTGATCATGCTGGTTGCTGGCGCGGTATTTCCCTCCATTGAATTGCTTGCCCAGGAAACAACGTTGGAAAAGAAATTCCGGGTTGCCATGAACAACGATCAATCTAAAAAGGCTCTTCAGATGATTCCAAAGATCCTGTCAGGAGGTATGCAGCATCTGGACGAATACCCTGAGGAGTATGCCTCATTGATGAATTTGATCGGTGTTGCCTATGCTGAAATAAATGAAAATGAAAAGGCCACTACCTATTATGAACTTGCGCTCAATCGCATAGGAATCGCAAAAAGTGACACCTGCTTCGAATATGGACTGTACGCATATAATCTCGGAATGGCCTATTGCGAAATGGGGCAATATGAAACGGCAGATCCTTATATATCGTATGCTTTGCCAATTGTTGCTAAGGGCTATGGTGTTTCCAGCTATGAATACACCATGATGTACTTTCACTTCTCTATCATGTACGTGAATATGGGTAGGTACCCTGTAGCCGAGGCGATGTTCAACGGGCTCCTTTATTATTTCGAACAAACACAGGGCAAGCAGAGCGACGATTATATGAACGCACTTGGCAATATGGGAAGAGTGTACGAAGGCATGGGGCGCTACCAGGAGGCTGAACAAGTAATGAATGATGTACTGGGCTACTATAAAGGAATTGGAAGGAGCAAGGCTTCCGAAATATCAGCCGGATTGAATAACCTAGCCCATCTTTACTGGAAGCTGGGTAGGCATAGTACAGCAGAGGAGACATACAAGGAATCTTTGGCTGTTCTATTGCAAGCAAATCTTTCAAAACCCCTGGACAGTGCAAGGCTGATGAATAACCTGGCGCTGGTGTATAAAACCGCCTCCCGGTTTCCTGAAGCTGAGGCTTCCTATAGAAAAGCGATTGATATATATGAACGTCTTGGTTTGAAGGAACACCCCGACTATACCAACCCATTAAATAATCTGGGTGAACTCTATAGAATAATGGGAAGAACAGAGGAAGCGATCGCCCTCTTTTCGACAGTTATTGAGTTAAGAGAGAAACTCTACGGTACAGAGCACCCTAAGTATGCCAACGCAGTCAATAATTTGGGACTGGTCTATTTTGGATTGGGCTACTACCCTGAAGCAGAGCAAATGCTGCTCGTTTCTAAGCACATTTACAAAGAGAAACTAGGTGTTGGTCATGATTCCTATGGAAATGTGCTAAACAATTTGGGCATTCTCTACAAGGCTGCAAATATGCTGGATGAATCAGAGAAGAACTATGTAGAATGCCTTGAGATTACTGAACAAGCGCTTGGAACAGACCACCCAAAATATGCCATGTACCTCAATGGAGCAGGAATTCTATATGCTCAAAAGGGAGAATACTCCAAAGCAGTCCTTATGCTTGAGCAGGCCTTGTCTATTACAAGAAAGGCGTATGGGGAAGAGAACTATGATTTCATTGATATGACCTATAACCTGGCAGAGGTGTTTCGTGATATGGACAACCGGGATAAAGCCCAACAGCTTTATTTGGAGGCGATGGACGGCTATGTACTTCTCATACACAAGTACTTCCCCTATTTAAATGAGGAGGATAAAACTGCTTTTTATCACACTGTCAACTACCGCTTTGATACCTATAATTCGTTTGTCATTGATGATGTTCTGAAGAACAAAGGTAAGAGGAGGGCGGCGCTTATTGACAAGATGTTTAATCTTCAGTTAGAGATCAAATCCATGCTCCTCAACGAGGTCGCAAGTATAAGGGAGAAGGCAATGGCGAGCCCCAACAAGGAGCTACTTAAAAAATTTCAGGAATGGCAACTTACTAAGCAGTCGCTGATTTCGGCCTATACCATGTCGGAGGAACAACGTGTATTAAACAGTATAGATATTATAGCATTGGAGCATGCCGCTGCTGAACTGGAAAGCCAGCTGAACCAGGGCCTGTATGAATCCGAGTTAGGGACGCCTCGCAAGGCCCTTTCCTGGAAGGATTTGGCGAAAAACCTTAAGGAGGGTGAGGCGCTGGTTGAGATGATACGTGTCGATTATTATAATAAGGTGTGGACCGATAGCGTGTATTATGTAGCACTTATCATAGATCGGAACTCAAGCATTCCGGATATCGTGGTAATTAGGAATGGCGCAGCGATGGAAACTGAGTATTACAATCATTATCGGCGCTCGATTTGGAACCAGAAAACAGATGATGCTTCATATGCGAGATTTTGGCAGCCGATAAAAAATAAGTTAAAAGAAGTAAGCAAAGTGTACTTTACCCCTGATGGTTGTTATCATAAACTGAATTTATATACGTTGAACAATATGGCAACCGGTAACTACTTAATTGATGAGTTGTCTATCGTGTTGCAAACAAATTCAATAGACTTCACGAAGAAATCGTTAAGGGAGAGAGGATCAACACCCACAATTGAAATATTTGCGTACCCCAACTATTACCTGGGCCAGGTGGATGAGAAACAGGGTGGCGTGGGTTCTACAAGGTCGCTTGAGAGGTATGGCTATAGTCATCTGCCTGATTTGCCCGGTACGAAGACAGAAGCGGAGAATATCTCCAGGGCATTTGCGGTAAATAGCTGGAAGGTAGGCATGAACCTATGGGCCGAAGCAACAGAAGAAAAGTTAAAACGGGTCGCCAATCCAGACGTTTTGCACATCGCTACCCACGGATATTTTTTAGACGGACCAGTGGATTACGATGAAATACTCGCGAAAAGAGCCTTGAATTGGGCAGATAAGAATCCCTTATTTCGATCTGGGGTAATGCTAGCAGGAGCAGGGGTTGCATCCAGTGATCCAGAAGAAATCCAAAGTGAAGATGGAGTATTCTCAGCATATGAGGCCATGCAGATGGATCTAACCACGACAGAACTTGTCGTGCTTTCAGCGTGTGAAACTGGACTGGGTGAGTTGCTAAATGGACAGGGAGTTTACGGCTTGCAGCGCGCATTCATGGCAGCAGGCACCGAAGCATTGATTATGAGTTTATGGCAAGTTGAGGATAACGCCACCCAGGAACTGATGGTCTTGTTTTATGAAAAATGGCTCTCTTACGATGGAACATCTAAGCAGGAAGCATTCAGGGCATCGCAACAGGAGGTTAAGAAAAAATATCCCAATCCGGTATTTTGGGGAGCTTTTGTAATGTTAGGGCAATAAGGTGATCAAGTTGCATTTTTAACTCAATTATTCATCCTTTAGCAGACAATACGCTCTGATTGCCAGTTTTTTATCTTCCATATATACTACTAGTTCTATATTTACAGTATAAATTATCATCTGGTAAGTGAAACCAAAGATGCATCGGTTACTGTTTTTGCTTCTTGTATCTCTCAGTTTACTCAGTAATCTGAGCGCACAGTCATATAGGTTCAGGTCTTATGGACAAAGCCAGGGTATTGAACAGCATTTTATTTATACGATTAATCAAGCCCAAGACGGTTACCTCCTTGTAGGTACAGAAGATGGACTCCTGAAGTTTAATGGTGTTAGCTTTAAAAAGATCGATTTAATAGGTGATACCGAGAAGCCCGGTATAATCAAAGTGAGCAAACACGTCGAGGAAGCGAAGATTTGGTATGGCTATAATGATGGACGTGTTATACTTCTCAACCTCAGGGACTATACTGTTGTCTTCGATTCAATCGTTGCAGCGGGCAGTATTACGGGGATTGTTCAAGATAGGTATAGAAATACCTGGATCTCTACGATTAATCAGGGACTGGTTAAGATTGATGTTAAGCTTGGCGTTACAGCCTTTGATCTACAAGAATATGAAGGCGAGCTGCAAATAAATAGTATCAATATGCTTCCACCCGATGAACTGGTACTAGGCACGGGCAGTGGTATTCTTTCCATTGAAGCCAGTGAGCTGAGGGGCAGGAGATCTTTGCCTAAGAAGAAAATCATTGAGAATTGGGAAGAACCAATCAATGTTCTGGTACGTGCCCAAGACTCAGTTGGACTATACATAGGAACCAGGGAGAACGGAGTTTGGTTTTACCCTGGCAAGAAAAAGGGTGGTAATATCAATCAGATGAAGCTCTGGGAAACCAATGAACGCAAGAACATAAAGGCTTTGATTGAAGCCAAAGACAAGTCCTTGTGGATTTCTGCTGGGGGTGAAGGATTGTATAAGATTTCTCCAGGATTTGATAGTGTAAAATTGCAACATACACTTTATGATGACTCCAACGGATTGTTGTCTAATTCAGTAAGGTCTTTGTACAATGATACTGAAGGCAATATCTGGATTGGGCATTACGGACAAGGCCTGAGCTCATTTCTTGAGAATTTTCTGGAGTTCTATTCTGTTAAGGTTGAGGACAAAATTAAAACCGTTAATGTTCTGATTGGGATGGGAGATGACTTCTATATAGGTGTGGATGACGGTCTTATGAAGGTAAGCAGCGGAAATTGGAATGATCCACAATATGTTTTTCCAGAATTGAAGGGGAAGAAGATTACCAGCATTGTAAAAGGTGAAGATGGGAATTTATGGATAGGAAGTGAAAGTGAAGGTGTGTACAAATGGAACTACAGAAGTGGTGGATCATTCTTGACTCATGTGGCTGATAATGGTCCAATGTACCATATCAACTTCCTGCTCCCGGTAAAAAATGGAATCTGGATTGCGAGCAAGGGAGGACTCCGATACGTCAATTACGACTTATCAGGAAGCGTAACCTATACTATGGAGGATGGCCTGCCGTCTAACAATATTTCCTGTTTATACGCAGAAGGCGAGAATATCTGGATTGCATCAAACATATCGGTCGTTGCACGTTTCAGCAGCGGAAAGTTTGAACAGCACATCCTCAACACTGGCGAAACAGTGGTCAATATAATTGGAATCAGTGCCGATGTGGATGGGGGAATCTGGGTGGCAACGGATGGCAAAGGCATTATTCGGGTAAATGGCGATGAGCCTGTGAGTCTGCTGAAAGCATCGGGCTTAGAATCTAATTATTGCCAGGGGATTTTGCGTGACAAGTATGATAACTTGCTGGTGTTGCATAGAGGAGGAATCAGTCGAGTGTGGAGTGGAATGGAGGGTATAGATGTGTTGAATGAGGACAATGGTATAGATGGTGAGTTCAACCAAAATGGAATTTTCACTGATGAAAGCGGGAATATTTGGCTGGGAACAACTAGGGGAGTGATAAAGTACATTCCTGATAATAATTCGATTGAGGATAGGGGCCCTGCCATTCACCTCGTTTCTGTTCAGGTCGGAGACCAGAAGGTTGACTTTTCTAAGAAGCTGGACCTGAAATATGGGAATCACAGATTGGAGATTCAGTATGAAGGGATAAGCTTTAAAAATGGCAAGAACATTAGGTATCAGTATATATTGGAAGGATATGACGAGGATTGGTCAGCATGGACGAAGAGTACTACCGTAGTATACAGAAAGCTGCAAGATGGGAAATACCGTTTTAGAGTTCGTGCTTGTTTGTCGGAAGATGCTTGTACGACCAGTACAAGCCTGGCTACAATCAATGTAAGTCCTCCTTTTTGGAAAAGCTGGTGGTTCTACATAATGGGTGCTCTGGGTATGATACTGACGGTTACACTAATAATTAAGGTACGGGAAAGGAATTTTAAGGAGACAGAGAAGTACTTGCAGAGTGAATTGCAGGATCGCATCAAGGTGGTTATTCAACACGAGAAGGAGCTGGAAGAAAAAAATAAATTGCTTGAAGAATCGGTAAAACAGAAAGAAACCCTATTAAGGGAAGTACATCACAGGGTGCAGAACAATCTTCAACTGATCTCTAGTCTGCTGAATCTGCAAGCCAAGAATGTTGATAATGAAGCTGTTTCCAAAATTCTGCAGAACAGCCAAAGTAGAATTGGCACGATGGCCTTGCTGCATGAGAAACTGTATAGCTCTGAAGACATTGGCAATGTGCCCGTTCAGGATTATGTGGAGAATCTCTGTCAGGCAGTTGCTGACGCCTATGAAACGGATAGTTGCAAAGTGAAGTATCGTATCGATCTGGATCAGATATCGTGTGGTATAGATACTTCTGTACCACTCGGATTGATTCTCAATGAGATCATCACAAACAGCTACAAGTACGCATTTAAAGATAGATCAGAAGGGATAATTGATATTAAGCTGATTCACCTGGATGGGGAACGCCACAAACTTACTATAGGTGACAATGGAGTTGGACTACACGAAGGCTACGACATCACCAATTCAAAGTCACTGGGCTTGCAGCTCGTCAATGTGCTGACCGAACAATTGGGCGGAAACGTCAACTGTGTGTCCACGGAAAAGGGCACAAAATTTACCATTACTTTCAATATTTCGGCGCATTAATTTGGGGAGTTTGTACCGTCAAAAACAGGCTCAAAATCGCGTTTTTTCGTCAATCAGAACGTCCCAAAAGTCCTATCTGAAAATTTTTTTCTAAAAAACCCTTGTACACAAGGATATTTTAGTATTTTTACTGCACGTTTGTTTAAACAGATATTAATCTATTATTAACTAACCAAAATTTATAAGTTATGGCTTATTCACATGTAAATAGCAGAGGACAAACTTACTACCTGCACTCAAAAGATGTTCAACTTCGCGGAAGCGGACGTACTCAAACAATCTATTACTTTGCCAAAGAGATTAAAGCTGGCGCTTTAGACGATCTTCCTGCTGGTAAGACTATTGTAGAGAACAATAGAACTGGACTTGTTTTCTTGAAAGGGAAATAGGCTAATTTTTTTATAAAGGAACCCTTCTTACCGCCACTGGCGGAGGGAGGGTTTTTTTTATGACCAATAATATCAAGGGTGGATTTATCGAAACTTACCATTGAGCTACTGAGCGTCGAAGAGGTTCATGGCGATACTCTTACTGATCTTGAAGAACTCATCAACTCCGTATATGCTGTTGCTGAAGCGGAATTCTGGGTGACTGGGTACAAAAGGACCAATGCTGAAGCTTTGCTGAAAGCAGTTCAAAATTCAGAGGTCATCGGTGCGAAATGGAAAGGAGATATCATCGCTTGCGTGCACCTGATAGTGGAGGGGGACGGTGTTGCAAAGTTCGGAATGCTGTCAGTCCCCCCTAAATATGAAGGAAATGGAATAGGGGGCAAGTTGGTTAAAGCTGCGGAGCGGTACGCATTCGATTCTGGATGCAGAAAGATGAAACTCGAATTGCTTACCTCTAAGGAGTGGGAACACGATGGCAAACAGCAACTCCATGAATGGTACACCCGCTTGGGATATGTGTTTATCAAACAATTCCTTTTTGAAGAAGTAGCTCCCCTGGAAGTTCAGCATTTGCGCACCACTTGTTTCTTTAATATATATGAAAAGGAGATTGCACATGGTGGCCACTAATGTATCGGATATTCAAGGAGATTTTATATTATTGGCTGAATAATTACGTTTTTGAGATATGTGCAAAGGTTTATACCCCTGTTTGCTTGTACTGATGTCCTTCATGGTCGGTTGTAAGGACAAGAAGTTGACGCCTTCTTGCAATGGCGATACACCCACTTATGATAATGGTATATCTGCAATCATAAATGCAGAGTGCAACACCAGCACCTGCCACGGAACCGGCTCATCCCAGGCTGAGTTTACCTCTTATGCGGGAATGGCCCTGGCAATATCCAATGGTAATTTTGAGAAAAAGGTACTGGTAGATCAGACAATGCCCAGGAACGGCTTCCTTACCCAGGATCAAATCGACTTGATTCAATGCTGGGTGGATAACGGTTATCCCGAGAATTAATATTTGAACTATGGAATCCTGCATTGCCATGCTTCGTGGCATCAACGTTGGTGGCCAGAAGAAAATTAGGATGGATGAGTTGCGCAACTATCTGGAGAAAGAGAACTTTCATGATGTTGAAACATATATTCAGAGTGGAAATATTGTCTTTAAGTCCGCAGAAACGATCGATGAACTCCAAGGTTCGATTGAATCACATATCAAAAAGTACTTCGGCTTTGACGTGCCAGTTATCGTTAAGAAACCTGCCGACTTTGAATATGTCTTGAACAATTGCCCATTTCTAAAAGATGCCGGTAAGGATGTGAGTAAGATCTACCTGACATTCTTAAACAGAGAACCCGATGCTGATTGCATAGGTAAATTGGCTGAAGCAGATTACAGCCCTGAAGAATATGTTGTTGACGGTGCGAATATTTTTTTCTATGCCGCCCATGGTTATGGCAAGGGGAAGATGAACAACAATTTTTTCGAGAATAAACTAAAAGTGTCGGCAACGACACGTAATTGGAAGACTGTAAAGAAACTTGCAGAAATGGCTGGGAATAGATAGGAACTATTTCCAGAGTTGCTCCCTTTGTGCCTGAGTTCTTGTGTCTTCAAGAAACTCCTCGTATTTCATCTCTTTATCTATGTATCCATCTGGGCCGATCTCTATTATTCGATTCGCAACCGTCTGCGTGAATTCATGATCATGAGAAGTGAAAAGTACCGTTCCCGGATATTTGATCAGGGCATTGTTCATGGTTGTGATAGTCTCCAGATCAAGATGGTTGGTAGGCTCATCCAGTACTAGGAAATTGGCCTCTGCCAACATCATCCTGGAAATCATGCAGCGCACCTTCTCCCCTCCGGAGAGTACATCGCAGTTTTTAAGGCTTTCTTCTCCAGAGAAGAGCATCTTGCCCAGGAATCCACGGATAAAAACCTCATCTTTCTCTTTGGAAAATTGACGCAGCCAGTCAATGAGACTCATGCTGTTCTTGAAATACTGATCATTCTCATTGGGCAGATAGGCAGTGGTAATAGTTTGTCCAAAATTGAACGAGCCACTATCGGCTTCGGCTTCACCCATCAGAATGTTGAACATTTTGGTGACGGCCATACTGTCATTGCTGAGAACAGCGATCTTGTCACCTTTCTTTACGTTTATATCCAGGCCACTAAACAGGGACCTGTCGCTACCGCTACCGCTGAGGCCTTCGATCTTCAGTATCTGGTCTCCAGCTTCCCGCTGCTGCTTAT
>JYMV01026660.1_pt1 | contig 27361 bp, 31 predicted proteins | sample 338911 | NCBI WGS metagenome assembly JYMV01 (sample SAMN03354496, study PRJNA234377) | hydrothermal vent metagenome | biome: Deep sea; feature: Hydrothermal plumes at the Eastern Lau Spreading Center, Western Pacific Ocean; material: Seawater | place: Tonga | collected 2009 | depth 2000 m m
CTTGGGACAAGGTTGCAGTTGGTGGTCATGTTGATGAAGTGTTAGAGGCTGTACAAGCACTATGAGTAATGTAGATTTTGACGAGGTTGACAAGTTTGCCGCACTGGCTTCACGCTGGTGGGATAAGAATTCTGAATTCAAACCTCTTCATGATATTAATCCACTTAGGCTTAACTATATTAAAGAACATTGTGGTGGCGCTTTAAAAGATAAGAAAATCTTAGATGTTGGCTGTGGTGGTGGTATCCTAAGTGAATCCATGGCGCTCGAGGGTGCTAATGTAACAGGCATTGACATGGCAGAAGCTGGTCTTGAAGTAGCTAAACTACACTTGCTAGAATCTGGTCTAGATGTTGATTATCAAAAAATTCCAGTTGAAGAGCTTGCTGATAAACACGCCGGTGAATTTGATGTAGTTACGTGCCTTGAAATGTTAGAACACGTACCTGATCCAAGTTCTATTATTAAAGCCTGTGCCAAACTGATTAAACCTGGTGGGCAAGTATTTTTCTCCACCATTAATCGCAATCCAAAATCGTACTTATTTGCCATCATAGGTGCTGAGTACGTGCTTAAGCTATTACCTCAAGGCACACATGATTGGGATAAGTTCATTCAACCTGCTGAAATGGATGAATGGGCTAGACACTCAGGATTAACTCTTAAAGGTATGATTGGCATGACTTATAATCCATTCACTAAAGTCTATAAATTGGAAGATGATGTGAGTGTTAATTATTTATGCTTCTATCAAAATTAATATAAATTATTTTTATTGTGTTTAGTTTTGATACACTAAGCACATGAAAAAAATATTCATTCTACTGTTATTACTACCTGGCGCTCTATGGGCCAATACCATTGTATTGGTACATGGTTATGATAACCATTCAAACATTTGGCAAGCGACTGGGATCTACCAACGTTTAATTACTAGCTTTGGTCGTCAACATGCTGTTTTTGCAGTTGAGTTACCCAATAAACAACCGGTTGACATTCAGGCTCGATCATTAAATGAACAACTAAGTAACATTAGCCGTTCCACCAATCAACCTATTATTCTAGTTGGCCACTCAAATGGTGGCTTGGTAGCACGCTATTTACTAACTAAAAACACCGGAGTTAATATTCAAGGTTTAATCACCATCGCCTCGCCACACTTAGGCTCTGGTGCAGCACTGGTTTCCCACTTGTTTAACAACAGCTCGCCTTTTGGCTTGATTACTGACATACTAGGCCCATCACATCTAAAAACTTCTAAAATTCTTTATAGCAACACCCGACGGGGCTCTAACTTTTTAAGACGTCTCAATAGCATGCCGCACCCTAATCTATGCTACGTATCTATTATTAGGAAAAAAGGGTTGTTGAGTAATTTGGTTAGCGCTCAAGACTCGCAGAACATGAACAATATCCCTGCGCTTAAGGGGCAATCTCGTATCTTGTTTAGTCATGATGAGCACGCATTAAATCATCGTGATTTTGGGCCAATCGCCCAAGCACTAGAAATCTGTATTAAACCCTAAAAAGTTGTATTGTACTCGGTAGTAGCAGTATCACTTTCATCAGTAGCGCCCTGTTCTAACACCACAAAAGCAACCGCATTATATTTTTCATCAGACAAACTTAAATGAGCATGCTTAATGTTCTTGCCTAATAAATATAAGCGTAACTTTTCGCTGGGAATGAAGTATGGCTTACCATTGTCATTGTTGCGCACGGTTAAATCCTGAAAACTAACGATTTTTCCAATACCGGTACCTAGCGCTTTAGCAAAAGCTTCTTTAGCAGCGAAACGTTTAGCACAATAGGATGCGCTATCACCCTTATTAGCAAATAAAGCCTGTTCATGCTCAGACAACACACGTCTAACAAAACCCTCTTTGTTTTTAGTTAAGATATGCTCAACACGCTCAATATTAATGATATCTGTACCAACGCCGTAAATCATACTCTAGCCTCGAGCATTAGGTTTTTCATCTCTCTGGTAGCAACCTCAAGCCCAATAAATACTGCTCTAGCAATAATTGAATGACCAATATTAAGCTCGACAATCTCAGGCAGTTTTGCAATCTCTGTGGTATTTTCCATGGTTAGCCCATGACCGGCATTCACCTGCAAGCCAATAGAATGTGCATAAGTTGCCATCTCTTTAATACGATTAAACTCTGCTAATTGTTCTTCGTCTGTTTTTGTATCGGCATAATGCCCAGTATGCAGTTCAATCACCGGTGCACCGCACTGCTTAGCCGCATCAATTTGATCTTTTTGCGCATCAATAAATAAAGACACAATCACATTTGACTCTGCTAATCTTGCACAGACATCAGTCATTCTTGATATTTGTGATGCGACATCGAGACCACCCTCAGTGGTGAGCTCTTCACGTTTTTCTGGCACGAGGCAACAATCTTGAGGTTTGATGATACTAGCAATAGAGACCATTTCATCTGTGGCTGCCATTTCTAAATTCATTTTAGTGGTAAGCTGATCGCGCAAAATCTCTACATCGGCATCTTGAATATGGCGTCTATCTTCACGCAAGTGCAAGGTGATACTATCAGCACCCGACTTCTCACACAACAAAGCACCTTCAACAGGAGATGGGTAGTTAGTACCTCTAGCCTCTCTAATTGTGGCGATATGATCAATATTAACGCCTAAAAATATACTCATAAAATTAACTTAACCTTTGGTAAAAAATAACTCACGGCTTTTTAATGGCTTATCGCCTAACAGTGGGTTTAAACGTTGTCGATTTAAATTACGACAGGCTTTAAGTTGCTGCTCATCAGGTGTCTTATCTAGCTGCTCAAGCAACAACAAATTCAATAATTTTCCAGGCATTTTACCATCTGCTTGCTGACAAAAACCAAGCTGAGATTGATACTCATAGTTTTTATCCGTTTGAATAGTATCGCCATTGGTATCAACAGAATAATCTAGCCCATAGCCTAACTCTGCCAACAAATTATTTTCAAAGATTCTCAGCAACCAATACTGAGCTTGCTGATCTAAGTTAGTAATTTGGGTAACGAATTGCTGATACAGCTCAAAGATCTGAGGATGGGGATCATGCTCATGAATAAGACGGGCCATCAATTCATTTACATACATGCATAGGATTAATGTCTCGCCTTTAATCTGTCTAGGAACATCCTCAACTTCCCAGTGTGTAAGAGTTTTCAGTTCACCCTTACCTGCGTAAGAAATACGCAAATGCTGGAACATTTGGATATTCGCTTTGGCTTGTCGAACCCCTCTACCAATCAGGCGAATTCTGCCGTGCTCTAGGGTTAAAAAATCTAATAATAAGGAATTGTCTCTATAGGGTCTTCGATGAACCAAAAAGGCAGGCGTCAGATCAATTTTAGTCATAGCCTAGCGAAGCTAAAGCACGCTTATCATTTGACCAGCCACTTGAGACTTTAACCCACAACTGCAAAAATACTTTCCGGTCTAAAAAGCCTTCAATACTCTGGCGCGCTTCGGTACCAATGAGTTTTAACATCTCTCCTTTACGTCCTATTACTATATTTTTTTGAGACTCTTTCTCAACATAAATACGTGCAGCGATTCTCTGCATATTGCCATCAAGTTCGTATTTTTCAATTTCTACTGTCAAATCATAAGGTAGTTCATCTTCTAAATGTCGCATTAACTTTTCACGAATAAACTCTGCCACTATAAATTTTTCACTGCGATCGGTAATAAAATCTGGATCAAAGATCATTTCCTGCTCGGGTAAGTGCTTTAAGATTAATGATCGTAAAGATTTGGTGTCTTTTTTACTAAATGCTGAAAGTGGAAACATATCAGTCGGCTGATACTTTTCACCCACCTTTTCTAAAAATGGCAATACATCATGCGCTGCTTTTAATTTATCAATTTTGTTAATACACAAGATTACTGGAACGTCTACTTGAGATACGTGCTCCAACACGCGTGAATCTTCTTTGGTCCATTTGCCAGACTCGACCAGCCAAAGAATCATATCCACATCCCTAATACTAGAACTAGCCGCTCTGTTCATATATGCATTGATGGCCTTTTTGCTACCCATGTGAATGCCAGGCGTATCAACAAACACCATTTGATAATCATCGGCGGTGTCAATTGCATGAATGCGATGTCTGGTAGTCTGAGGACGATGTGAAGTAATAGACAGCTTCTGTCCAATCATTTCATTAATCAAAGTTGACTTACCCACATTGGGGCGACCTACTACTGCAATAAAACCCGACCTAAAATTCATAATGTTTTTAATTTATCCAATAAAATTTGAGCACAAGATTGCTCTGCTCTCTTAATGCTTTTAGCCTCTTGTTCAACTTGTATATTTTGGTCTTGTAAAGTACAGCCAACAACAAATACCGCATTATGGTCCTTACCCATGGTTTTGACTAATTCGTATTTTGGCAAAGTATTACCACGTTTTTGCAAATACTCTTGCAATTGAGTTTTTGGATCCTTTAATGAATCATTTGGATTAATTGCATCCAACATTGGCTGATATAAATCTAGAATGACAGTATTAACTGTATCAAAATCAGAATCTAAAAAAACAGCACCAAAAATAGCCTCTACCGTATCTGCTTGAATAGATTCCCGTCTGTATCCTCCACTCTTCAACTCCCCAGATCCTAAAATAAGGACGTCTGACAAATTAAGTGTAGCGGCCAGTTGCACTAGTGTTTGTCCTCTAACTAGATGTGATCTTAAACGTGATAACTTACCCTCATCCACATGTACAAAACGCTTAAATAACTCACGAGAAATTACCGAACCCAAAACACTGTCGCCTAAAAATTCTAAACGTTCATTGTTATTCTTGCCCATGCTACGATGAGTTAACGCCAACTTTAATAAAGAAATATCTTTAAATTGATAATGGATTTTTTGTTGTAATTTTTCCATATGAGGGGATAATTTATTCCATTACTTTCTGTTAGGCTTTTAAGTGTTTAATCAGCTTAACATTGTAAACCTTTTTTATACTATTAAGACTGACCTATGTTTTGGCAAGAAGACATTAAAGAAGAACATTTTACTCTGCCTGATGACGTGCAAGATGCCGTGTTCAATATTCACTCCAAGATTTTACCAATTGACCATGCTTACCTGCTCTCCAAGGCTCTTTTATCCTACCTTCCATGGCTAGAAGATGTTAATGCTGGTATTCATGACATCAGTGTTGCTGATGGCAATGGCTGGGAACAAGATCATGAAAGTGGATTTGGATTCTATTATCCCTCTAAGCGCTCAAAATTAAGCATTAGAATGCCCAAAGAAAAACTGGATGATGCGAATGTACTGGTTGGCAAAATACTAGAACTGGGTGAATATCAAATCGAAATAGTTAAAGCGTTCGAGCCAAAATTATTAAGTGATATGCAAATTGTATTTGCCAAATATGTCGCATGCAACAAGGAACTCAGTGAAGATGATTTTTTACAAGACGCTTATAATCAATTACAAGCTCTGGGTATTCATCCTAAAAAAATGATGGCTGGTCTTGAAAGAAATATTAAAACCCCTGAAGGTAATATTCATACGCGTTCATTAATGATTGCCGATCTAAGAAAATCAGAATCTGTTACCTTGCAAGAGAAAGGAATTGGTGATTATCGCTTGTTAGGTTGCGGCTTGTTTGTTCCACAAAAAGACATTGTCAGTGTTAACGCTGTTTAGTTCTGTATTTGATTTAATTACATTTTCATACTACAATTAGGCCATTTCAACATATCCACTGGGGAGAGATATGCGCATTTTATTACTGGTTGTTACTTTACTTTTATCGTATCCATCATCTGCAGTTGTCAGAGGTGAGTTCTTGGGCGCCAAAACAGTTGATGTATTGCCTGATTGGTTTAAAACCACCTTTATGGATTTCTCTGAAGATATAGTAGAAGCCACTGATGAAAATAGGCATGTGATGATTTACTTTCATCAAAGTGCCTGCCCTTATTGTGCCAAACTTGTTGAAGACAATTTTAACGATGAAGCTCTCGTTGCTAAATTAAAAGCAAATTTTGACTCGATTGAAACCAACATGTGGGGTGATCGTGAGCTTACTGACTGGGAAGGTAGGGAATTTAATGAAAAAGAATTTTCAAGCTTTATGAAAGTTCAATTCACTCCCACCATAATATTCTTAGACTCTGAAGGTGAGATTGTTTTAAGACTCAATGGTTATCAATCAATCGAAAAAATGCATGTAGTGCTTGACTACGTCTCTACTAAAAAATATCTAAATCAAACTTTTGCACGGTATATCAACTCTTTAAAAACAGATACGGTTGGTGAGCTCAACAAGAATACCTTATTCGAGTCAGCACCACATTTGTTGACTCGTAGTGATAGATTTCCAGCACAAAAATATTTAGCAGTATTTTTTGAAGAACCAAATTGTCCAGAATGTGATACTTTTCATCAAACATTCATGAAACTTGATCAAACTAAAGCGTTATTCAAATCAATGCAAGTAATACAATTAAATGCATTATCAGACGAAAAACTCATCACCCCGTCAGGGAAAAAAAGTACTGCCTCACAATGGTATGATGATTTAAAACTGACTTATAAGCCAGCTGTTGTGTTTTTTGATAAGCAAGGTAAGGAAATAATCAGAAAGGATGCATTCTTTAAAACTTATCACTTCCATGGCATTATCACTTATGTACTCTCGGGCAAATACAAAGAACAGCCAAACTTTCAGCGCTATCTTGAAGGTAAATCAGATAAGCTACGCGATCAAGGCATCACAGTAGATATTTGGAAATAATATAAATTTAGATCAGTTATACAGTAAATGGATATTTAACTGCTGGGTGATGCTCATAATCAATTAACTCAAAATCATCCATGGTTACCCAAGTTTCAAGATCTTCTAGGGTTTTTATCTCTGGATTAATCTTTAGTTTTGGAAGAGATAAAGGCTCACGCTCAAGTTGCTCAGTTTTAAATATCTCAACTTGATTTTCATATAAATGAACATTTGATAAATGATGGCGCATTTTTTTGGCCTTTTTACCAGTGATTTGCGCAGTAATAAGCAACAAAAAAGCTACTTGAAAGTGATTAAATGGTTGCCCTAGTGCATAGTCACTACTACGCTGATAGCTCTCCAAATAAAGGTCATCGCCAAGTAAATTAAAATGATGTGTGTGCATACATGCTGGCAAGCAAGCACGATGAATTAAGTTGGGGTGATTAAACGTCATAATCTCACGACGATCATCTACACCTTTAGATAAGTCAGTAACAATTTTTTGATACTGATCAAGTGGCTCATCATCTTCAATACCTGGGAATGCACGCCCTATTACTCCATAACACATACCCATATCATCTTCACCTTGACGATAGGGGTTATCAAGCCAAGCTTGATTGTCATTGGCATTGGCATTCCAAGTATTACAACCAAGCGCTCTAAATTGAGCTGCTGATTGATAACCACGAATATAGCCTAGCATCTCGGCAATAGCAGACTTCCAAAAGAGCTTTTTAGTGGTAACCACTGGTACAGTACCATTGCTTAAGTCATGTTCAAACGTAGCACCAATAATGGCTAAAGTTTTCTGCCCAGTACGGGCGTTAGATAACCATACACCCTCGTCTAAGATTCGTTTACCAATGTCGATGTATGCTTTCATGTCTTGTGTTGAGTTGCTTTATTAAGAAGATAAACACCAAGGATTATCATTGGCAAACTTAATATTTGCCCCATGGTTAACCAACCAAATGCCAAATAACCTAACTGTACATCAGGTACTCGAACGAATTCAATTATAAATCTAAACAGTCCGTAAAAGATCAAAAATAAAGCTGAAACTGACATTTGCGGACGAGATTTTTGACTAAACACCCAAAGAATAATAAATAGTACTAATCCTTCTAAAAAGGCCTCATATAATTGTGACGGATAACGACTTACCCCTTGCTCTTGAATGTACATACCCCACTGGCTTGTGGTCACCTTACCCCAAAGTTCGCCATTGATAAAATTACCCAGTCTACCAAAACCCAGTCCTAATGGCACCAGTGGTGCAACAAAATCCATGGTAGCAAAAAAAGTTTTATCATATTTACGATTAAACAAAAACATGGCAATCAAGACCCCTAAAAATCCTCCATGGAACGACATACCGCCACCCTGGATAGCAAAGATTGATAGCGGATCAGATAGAAAATTTGGTAAATTGTAGAACAGCATGTAGCCAAGACGTCCACCAACTACAACGCCAATCGCGCCATAGAAAATTAGATCTTCAATTTGTTGAGTATTCCAATGACTGAGTTGCTTGGCACGATAATTGGCCAGCAGGTAAGCAGCCAAGAAAGCCAAAAGATACATTAACCCATACCAATAGATTTGGATAAAACCTAAATCAAGAATAATTGGATCAATGGAAGGATAAGTCATAATTTGTTAGTGGTGCGCCCGATGAGATTTGAACTCATGACCTTTGGCTTCGGAGGCCAACACTCTATCCAGCTGAGCTACGAGCGCATATAAGCTACGTGTACTCATTAAAATAGAAAACTACCAAATCTATGCTTGCATATTGGCAACTAACTTCAAAATTTTAGTATCTTTAACTTTGCATAAAATTTTGTTGCCATCACGCCGAGACTCAACAATGTCTTTGGTTCTAAGAATATCAATGTGTTGTGAAATATTGGATTGGGAAGAGCCAACTATTTTAACGATCTCAAGTACCGGTAATTCTTCGTTTTTAAGTGCACATAAGATTTTTAAGCGTAATGGATGTGCCATTGCCTTTAAAGCCTTTGTTGCTTTTTCGATATCTTCGTCTTTTTCTAATAAATTCAATTCACTCATATAAACCCCAATCCCTATAATTTAATTAAATTCTACCCAACATTCCGTAAACACCATATCTTCTAACTTTAACTAATACCATCTTCTGATAATAATTAATCAAGCTATCATTATTAAGAACAACATCAAAAATCTGCCATTTTTTAACTTTATTCTGATGGAATAATAAATCAATATAGATGCCAAATGGGGAGTATCCGTTCACTTTAAGTCTTACCATAATATTACCACCTATAAGAGGTCTTGCAGAAATAAAACGAAACGAACTGGTTTTGGCTTGAGCCAGTTTGTTCAACAATATACCCATGATATTATTCTTTAATTTATTAGAGAAAAATTTCACTTCATCTTCACCGAAACTTGTATTGGCGACCATTAAAACTTCGTCGGCAATATAATCAAAATCAAACAATGGGACAATCTCTTGCTCAACTAAAAAGTTCATCATTTGCGGTGAATATGTCCCTGTTGTTAATTGATTGAGTTTAACAATGGTTGATTGTATGACTTCAATAGGACCTTCTTCTGTAGTTTCTGCTTCATTTGCAAATATAGCTTGCGACACTAGTAAAGTTAGTACCAATAAAATTGCATGCAATCTTTTCATTTTTTCTCCATTATTTAAAAATAAAACCAAGTAAAATCAAAACAAACTTACTGTTCATTTCACAGTATTATATTTAAACTTCTTATAAGTAAACAATTATATTATGACTTTCTTCAATTTTTTTAAACACTCACTCTTTTTAGCGCTCTTTTTTACTTTTTTTGGTCTTTCACCTGCTTATGCACAAACCGATGATGAAGAACAAAGACTGGAAGCTTTCTTTCAAGATTTAGAATCATTCACCACAGTATTTAGCAATATTAAACAGCTTTATGTTGATGAAGTTACTAATAAACAACTTTTTGAAGCTGCTATCAAAGGCATGGTCACGGGGCTTGATCCTCATTCAAATTATCTAGAGCCTAAAGAACAAAAAAGCTTACTCGAAAGTGCCTCTGGAAAATTTGGCGGACTGGGTATCGTGATTGGTATGAAAGATGATGTCATCAAAGTTATCTCCCCAATCGATGATACACCTGCCTATCGAGCTGGCATCCAAGCGGGTGATTTAATTGTCAAAATTAATGATACACCCGTGCGTGGCATGACATTGGAAGATGGAGTTGAGCTAATGCGCGGTGAGCCAGACACTGACGTCCAATTGACCATTGTACGTAAAAACACAAAACCTTTTGTAGTTGACATTACTCGTGAGATTATCACCATTACTTCTGTTAAGGGGTATTTGCTAGAAGAAGATATTGGTTATATTCGTATTTCTAGCTTCCAAAATCCTACCGCTGATTTGTTAAAAGATACACTTTCTAAATTGGTAAAAGAGAACGATCGTTACCTCGAATCATTAATCCTTGATCTAAGAAATAATCCAGGCGGTGTTTTAGAAGGTGCCGTTGATGTGTCTAATCTATTTATTGATAAAAAAGGCTTGGTAGTTTATACCGAAGGTCGTATTCCAAGCTCTAAGCTTAAATTTAAGACCGAGCCTGGAGATATTATGTTGGGTTCCCCTATTGTCGTTCTAATTAATGAAGGTTCTGCCTCAGCAGCAGAAATTGTAGCAGGTGCTCTGCAAGACCATAACCGTGCCATTATTATGGGTAGTACTTCCTTTGGTAAAGGCTCCGTTCAAACCATCATTGAATTAGAAGATGGTTACGGCCTAAAAGTAACCACAGCACGCTACTACACACCATCAGGTCGCTCTATTCAAGCCAAAGGTATTGAGCCCGATATCGCTTTAAAAAATATCAGTCTTGAGAATGAAAAAGAAAAGTCTGTCATCGACACTAAAGAGAAAGATCTTAATGGACACCTAGAAGTTGAAGACCCTTCTAAGCTATCTTTTGATGAAATCATAGTAGCTCAGGAAAATAAGCAAGCTGAAGAAGATAAGATAGCAATTGAAAAACTCAAGAAAGACTACTTCGTACACGAGGCAAGTAACTTACTTAAAGCGCTAACTGTCCTCAACAAATAATATGGCCGTTGTTCTTTCTGTTGCAAATCAAAAAGGTGGCGTGGGCAAAACCACCACTGCTGTTAATTTGAGTGCTGCTTTAAAAGCCATTAAAAAACGTGTCCTTTTAATCGATATTGACCCTCAAGGTAACGCTACCATGGGTTGTGGTATTGATAAATACAATCTAGATAATTCTGTTTGCGAGCTACTGTTAGATGAATGCAGTATCAGTGAAGCAACCGTACATGCGCCAAATGTTGAGATTGACGTACTACCCTCTAATACGGATTTAATTGCTGCAGAAATAGCGTTGCTCAACCGTAAAAATTCTGAATACAAATTAAAGGAAGCGCTTGCGAAAGTTGAGGATAAATACGACTACGTTGTCATTGACTGCCCACCTTCTCTCAATATGCTCACCATTAATGCTTTTACTGCATCTAACGGTATTATCATTCCAATGCAATGCGAATACTACGCTCTAGAAGGTTTAACCGCACTAATACAAACTATTGAAAAGATTCAAGCTACTACCAATCCTGAGTTGGAAATTACAGGACTAATTCGCACCATGTTTGATACGCGTAACAATCTATCCAATGAAGTATCCATTCAACTATTGCAATATTTTTCACACAAAGTATTTAAAACAATCATCCCCAGAAATGTAAAATTGGCCGAAGCACCAAGTTTTGGTCAGTCGGCAATTAATTACGCTAGATCATCCAAAGGGGCAATCTCGTATATTTCTTTAGCCAGTGAAGTGCTCAGAAAAACACAGTAAAGGATAATGGCAAAAATTACAAAACTAGGTCGTGGATTAGATATATTGTTGGGGCAAGTCTCCTCTGCAAGTGGTCAATCTAACCCCAACAATAACCTAAAAATGTTGAATGTTAATTCATTACAACGAGGAAAGTTTCAGCCTAGAGATGACATTAATCCAGAGACACTTAATGAGCTAGCTGAGTCGATTACCTCTCAAGGTGTTATTCAACCAATAGTTGTTCGTAAGATTACTTACGATAAATATGAAATCATTGCGGGTGAAAGACGCTGGCGTGCTGCTCAGATTGCCGGTCTTAGTGAAATACCCGCCATTATTCGTGAGATTGACGATCAAGTTGCGCTTGCAATTGGTCTAATTGAAAATATTCAACGTGAGTCACTCACACCACTTGAAGAGGCAAAAGCACTACAACAACTGATTGAAGACTTCAAAATGACACATGCAGAAATTTCGCATGTTGTGGGTCGTTCTCGTTCTGCCGTCAGTAACTTGATTCGCCTATTGCAACTGAATGATTCTGTCAAACAACTACTCGGTAACGGTGATTTAGAGATGGGTCATGCGCGTGCACTGTTATCTTTAAAAGAAGAGCAGCAGTTTGATGTGGCTAATCAAGTGGTTAAAAGATCTTTATCCGTACGTCAAACCGAAGAATTGGTTAAAAGAGTGCTGAATCCAAAACCTAAGAAACCCACCTCAGTGGATCCGCATATTGAAGCATTAATACAATCTTTAAGCAAGAAACTGGAATCTAAAACTGAGATTAAACAATCCGGCAACAATAAAGGTAAGATTGTTATTCATTATAAATCTGCTGAAGAGTTAAACAATATCTTAAAGCACATTAACTAGATTTAAGCTTACAGGCTAATCGAAGCCTCCGACTCGATCTAGCTTAACTGAGTCATCCCAGTGCATCCAGATACCAAATGCCTTACCAATAATATATTTTTCTGGCACAAATCCCCAAAAACGAGAATCGCTACTACGAGAACGATTATCACCCATGACAAAATAATGTCCCGCTGGTACCGTTGCCTTCACCCCTCTAGAGTGTCCTTTGGGATCTAACAAGATGTCATGTGGATTATTATCTAACAACTCACGCTTATACTTAAAACCCGTCATTTGAATGCCCGACTCAACACCTTGGTAAAGACCAAAATCCTTATAAGCTATCTTGTTGCCATTCACTCGAAGATGATCGTTTTGATAAGTAATCTTATCTCCAGGAATACCAATTACACGTTTAATAAAATCAGCTCCCTTATAATCTGGTTTCTTCTCATAGTTAGGATATCTAAATACCACAACGTCACCTCTTTCAGGTTTTTTAAACTCTACAATTTTTTTATTAAGTATCGGTAGACTAATACCATAATCATATTTACTAACCAAAATAAAATCACCGGTTAATAAAGTAGGCATCATTGAGTTTGATGGAATTCTAAATGGCTCTACAACAAACCCTCTAAGTAAAAATACCAACAAGAGTACAGGATAAAACTCAGCAGACCATTGTACTAATTTAGGTCGGTTTAGATATTTTTCTGATTTTTTAAATCTCAAAAAACAAACAAAATAAAGCAACTTACCTAAAAATGATTTCTTCTTTGTTTGAGGATCTGTAATTGCTGAATCATCAGCAAATAATTGATCAATAGAAACTATTAAAAAGGCAACTATTAAAAATAACGCTAAATATGAGGAAACGTCCCATGCAAAAAAAGGTGATGCATTTTCAATAGTCATAAAAAATATTAAAATAAATAAAAAAGTTATTATATAATAATTTCTTTTTATTATTATTTACATTGGAGAAAGTTAAATGGCATTAGCTGATTTAGAAAGAGACGCTCACGGTTACTTAGTTGACCTTAACGCATGGAATGAAGATATCGCTGCAGAACTTGCAGAAGAAGAAGGTGTTAACTTAACTGAAGATAGCTTCAAATTGATGAATTTCTTACGTGATGAGTACATCAATAACAATGCTAACCAACCTAACGAACGTAACATGGTTAAAGGCTTAAAAGGCGACTGGGATGGTAAATTAACTACTAAAGAGTTATACACATTATTTCCAAAAGGTCCTGCTAAGCAAGCCGGTAAGGTTGCGGGCCTACCTGAAACTAAGCGTAAAGGCGGCTACTAAACTATTCTCTAATACAAAAAAAGGCGCTCGTTGAGCGCCTTTTTTAATACTTTAATTTTGTAATTAAACCTCAGTAATGTCCATACCTGCTGTATTGCTAAGTTCAACAAAGCTAGGGAATGAGGTCATAACATTGTCGACACCATCAATTTCAATCGTATGTTCACACCTTAAAGAAGCAATTGCAAATGACATTGAGATACGATGATCATGATGTGACTTAATAATATCAGTTGGTTTTTGGAATTTTCCACCTTGAATCTTAATACCATCTTCTAGCACTTCGTTATCAATACCCAAAATACTTAAACCATCTGCCATCACCTGAATACGGTCTGATTCTTTAACTCTTAATTCTTTTGCACCAGTCAGAATAGTTTCTCCCTCAGCACAACTAGCAGCAATAAACATTACTGGGAATTCATCAATAGCAAGTGGTACTAATTCTTCTGGAATATGAATACCTTTTAACTGTGCAGATTGAATACGAATATCGGCCAATAATTCACCGCCAATTTCACGTTCATTCATTAAGTTCAGGTTTGCACCCATCAATTTTAAAATATCGATCACACCAGTTCGAGTTGGATTAACGTTTACACCCATCAATGTAATATCGGCCTTTGGTGCAATACTTGCTGCCACCATGAAAAATGCTGAAGAGGAAATATCGCTTGGCACCTGAATTTCAGTTGCTGTTAACTCACCCCCACCTGTGAGACACATTTGATTGTTATTAACATTCACTTCATAACCCAAACCCTTCAACATACGCTCTGTATGGTCTCGTGTTGGTGCTGGCTCAGTTACACAAGTATCGCCATCGGCATACAAACCTGCCAAAAGCACACAAGATTTCACCTGTGCGGAAGCAACCGGCAAGTCATAATGAATACCTTTTAGTTTTTGTCCACCAGTAATTTTAAGTGGTGGCTTACCATCGTTGCTTTTAATGACCGCACCCATCTCAGTGAGTGGATTAATCACCCTGCCCATTGGGCGTTTTGAAAGTGACTCATCACCATGCAACTCACAATCAAAGGCTTGTGCCGCCAATATGCCAGACATTAAACGAATAGAGGTACCAGAGTTGCCTAAATCTAGTGGCGCTGAAGGTTTTTTCAAGCCATTAATACCAACACCATGAATGGTTACATTATCACCATCACGCTCAATTTTGACACCCATAGCCTGAAATGCTTTTAGCGTTGATAAGGCATCTTCACCCTCTAAAAAACCAGTTACTTTGGTGACACCATTAGCAAGTGATCCCAACATAATAGAACGATGAGAAATCGACTTGTCACCTGGTACTTTTAAATTGCCAGACAATGAATTGGCTGGTTTTGCAATAAATTTACTCATATTTATTTAGTCTTTCAACCAACTATCGCGTGCAGATTTTGCATCTGAGAATAGCTTTTCTAAATCTTCCGATTGATTATTTTCAATTAAGGTTGATAACTTATCTAGCGCTTGTTGGTAGCCTTTAATATGTTTAACAATATCTGTAGGATTATTAAGGCAAATATCACGCCACATAATGGAATCACTCGATGCAATACGTGAAAAATCCTTAAAGCCACCTGCCGCATAATCACAAGCATCAGGGTTTTTAGTAATCAAATAGTCCATTAATCCAAAGGCCAGCATATGTGGTAAATGTGAAGTCATTGCCAATAAATCGTCATGTTTCTGATGTGTCATCGTTTCAACTTGTGCTCCTAATGTTTGCCATAGTTCCGTTACCTTTTCTATTGCTTTAGTATCAGCGTTATCTTCTGGTGTTAGAATCACACGCTTATTGTTAAATAACTCACCATCGCTAGATTCAACACCGCTTTTTTCTTTTCCAGCAATCGGATGAGCAGGAATAAATCTTGCAGGCACTTCACCAAAGACAGATTGTGCAATACTTACCACACTACCTTTGGTACTGCCCACATCTGAAATAATCACCGACTCATCAACATAAGGCTTGATTAACTTTAAAACAGCTCCAAAGCTGTCAACTGGGGTAGCAATCAGCACCATCTCTGCATCTTTTAAAGCAATGACAATATCCAAGCTATATTCATCAATAACATTAAGCGCTTGGGCCTTAATCAGATTCTCTTCATTTCTACCAAAGCCAACAATGGTTTTAACTTGATTGGATTTTTTTAATCCAGCAGCAAACGAACCGCCAATTAATCCAACGCCGATAATACAAATCTTATCCATCATAAAATTGATTTAAATGCATCAAGAAATTCTTCATTCTCAATTCTAGTGCCTACTGAAACTCTCAAATATCCCGCCATCTCAACAGGACGTACAATAAAACCTTTCTCTAATAACTTTTGATAAATAGCGCTAGCATCATTCACTTCAACAGCAATGAAATTTGCAAAGGATGGAATGTATGACAAACCTAACTTATCGAATCCTTGAGAGAGTTGTAGTAAACCATTTTTATTGGCAGCCACCGATCTGACTAAAAATGCCTCGTCAGACAAAGCTGCTACTGCTGCACTTTGGGCAATATGGTTAACATTAAACGGCTGACGAATTCGATTTAAATAATCAGCAATCTTATGATTAGAAATAGAATAACCTACTCTTAGACCAGCCAATCCATAGGCTTTAGAGAAAGTACGGGTAATCACCAAATTATCAAACTCTTGCAACCATTGAATGGCATTATCAGTAGCATCTAAATACTCAAAATAAGCTTGGTCTAACACCACAGTTATCGAGCTTGGCACCTTCGATAAAAAAGCATAAATGGCATCATCACTCAACAACGTACCTGTTGGATTATTTGGATTAGCAATAAAAATGAGTTTGGTATTTTCGCTGATCGCTTCATGCATTGCATCAAGATCATGGCCGAATTCGTTGGCTGGGGTAACAACTGCTTTAGCGCCTAATGCCTGAGTAACTAATGGGTAAACCACAAAAGCATACTGAGAGAAAATAACTTCATCGTTAGCGCTACATAGGTAGGCTCTGGCTAATAATTCTAAAATATCATTCGAACCATTGCCTAAAGTAATGTCTTCGAGACTAACTGATAAATACTCGCTGATGGCCTGTTTGAGCTCAAAGCCATTACCATCTGGATATCGACCTACTTCAGTTGCAGCTTGCTGTATCGCCTCTAATGCTTTTGGACCTGCGCCCAGAGGATTTTCATTACTGGCTAATTTAACAATGTGCTCTAGACCAAGTTCACGTTGTAATTCACTAATGGGCTTTCCTCCCTGATACGGACTCAGGGAAAGTAATGATTCACAAACACTCATAAAACTGCAACAGGGTAAGAACCTAAAATATCCACTTTAAGCACTATATCGGCTACTTGTTCAAGAGCAGTTTGCACATGTGCTTCTTGCTGATGACCTTCAATATCAATTAAGAATAAGTACTCCCACTTCACACCCGGAATTGGATGACGTGCGAGTTGTACCATATTAATTCCCTGCTCTTTGAAAGGTGCTAGTAAATCAAGCAGAGCGCCAGATTTGTGTTTAGTCACTACTAAAATAGAAGTTTTGTCTTCACCCGAAGGTGGAACATTTTCCTTACTAAGTACTAAGAAACGAGTGACATTGCCCGTTTGGTCTTCGATGTTTTTAGCCACCCTTTCTAAGCCATATAGACCTAGTGCCGCCTCCGATGCTATCGCTGCTGCATTCGGCTCATCTTTAACAATACGTGCTGCTAAGGCATTCGATGCGACTGGTTTCAACTGAGCATTCGGATGATGATTACTCAACCAACGCTGACACTGATCAAGTGCTTGCTGATGGGCGTAAATTGCTTTGATTTCTTGAGATTGATCCGCCATCATTAACTGATGTTGAATAGAGATTTCAACCTCGCCACAAATCTTCAAGCTTTGAGAGTAAAGCATGTCAACGGTACCACCAATCACTCCGTTAGAAGAGTTTTCAATCGGCACCACGCCATAATGCGCATTACCCTTCTCAACTTGATGGAATATTTCATCAATGCTGCCACAATCTAGTGTCGACACTGCATGACCAAAATGCTTTAGTGCAGCTTCTTGCGTAAATGTACCTTCAGGGCCTAAATAAGCAACATTTAAAGGTTGTTCTAAAGCAAGACAGGCAGACATAATCTCACGGAAGATATGCGCCATATCTTTGTCTTTTAGTGAGCTATCATTTCTATCAATAATCGCCCTAAGAACTTGCGCTTCCCTTTCAGGGCGGTAAAAAACACTTTGATCATCTGAGGCTTTCTTAACTTCCGCTACGGTTGAGGCAAGTTCAGCGCGATTGCTAATTAGTGACTGGATATTTTTATCCAGCGCATCAATTTCAACTCTTAATTCAGCAAGCGTTTTTTTTGACATTTTTTATCCTAAATACCCCTAACGGTTAGTATCCCATCAACTTGTTTTAAATTATCAAGTACTGTATCAGAAATCTCACTCTCCAGGTCAACTAAAGTATAAGCAACTCCATCCCTTGACTTGTTCAACATATCAACGATATTAGCGCCTGCTTCAGCAATTGCCGTTGAGATTTGACCTACCATATTTGGTACATTTTTATGTGTGATTGCAAGACGCTCTTTACCGGCTCTCGGCATTAAAACTTCAGGAAAATTAACTGAATTCATAATATTACCATTTTCAATATAGTCTTTAACTTGGTTAGCCACCATAATTGCACAATTGTCTTCCGCCTCAGCCGTTGATGCACCCAAGTGAGGTAATGCAATCACTCTATCGTGATTTTTCATTTCATCAATCGGGAAATCCGTTACGTAATATTTTACTTTTCCACTGTCTAGTGCTGTTTCTAATGCAGCTTCGTCAACTATGCCATCTCTAGCAAAGTTAAGAATGGTTGCACCTTCTGGCAATAAGGCAATGCGCTCTTCGTTCAATATATTTTTAGTAGCTTCAACTAACGGCACATGGAACGACACAAAATCACTCTGTGAAAATAACTCATCCACACTTAGCGCTTGATTAACATCCGCTGATAGCTTCCATGCACTTTTAATGGTGATGCTAGGATCAAAACCAATCACATTCATACCCAGTGCGTGAGCTGCATTTGCGATTTGCACACCAATTGCACCCAAGCCAACAATACCTAGTGTTTTGCCAGGTAATTCTGAACCTGCATAATTTTTCTTACCATCTTCCACTGCAGTTTTTAAATTGTCTAATGGAAGATCGTTAACATAACTCCAAGCTTGGCAAATATTACGACTAGCAAGTAGCATTGAACTAATTACTAGTTCTTTTACCGCATTAGCATTAGCACCTGGCGCGTTAAACACCACAACACCTTTGTCACTCATTTTATCAAGTGGGATATTATTTACACCCGCACCAGCACGACCAACAGCTTTTAAATTATCACCAATTTCCATATCATGCATTTTTGCACTACGCACTAAAATCGCATCCGGGTTAGCCACTTCAGAAGACACTTCGTATCTATCTCTCGGTAATTTTTCTAAACCAACTGGTGAGATATTGTTTAACGTTTGAATCTTAACCATTATGCATTTTCCTTTTCAAATTCTTTCATAAATGTCACTAATGCATCGATGCCTTCTTGTGGCATTGCATTGTAAATACTAGCACGCATACCGCCCACAGAGCGATGACCTTTAAGTGTAATTAAATCATTAGCGGCTGCTTTTTCTAAGAACAAACTGTTAAGATCTTCATCAGCCAATAAAAATGGCACGTTCATCCATGAACGGTATTTTATCGCTACTGGGTTTGAATAAAAATCAGAACCATCAATGGCATCGTAAAGGGTTTTTGCCTTAGTTTCGTTAATCTTAGCCATTGCGCTCAAACCGCCCTGCTCTTTTAACCACTCAAATACACGGCCAGCCACATACCATGGGTAAATTGCTGGCGTGTTATACATGGAGTCATTATTCGCCTGTGTTGCATAATCAAACAAGATTGGCTGATTGGCAACCACATTGCCAATTAAATCTTCTCTAACAATTACAATCGTTAAGCCAGAAATACTAATATTCTTTTGTGCGCCCGCATAAATCACACCATATTTTGAAACGTCAATCTCGCGTGACAAAATCGTTGAAGACATATCGGCTACTAATGGCATATCGACTTCCGGAATATAATCAAACTCTAAACCGGCAATGGTTTCATTCGGCGCATAGTGAAGATATGCGCCGTCTGCATCAATATTCCAGTTTGAGAAATCATCAATATCGGTGTAATTATTGCCCGAACTATCAGTACAAATATTCACATCGCAATAACGCTGACCTTCAGCAATCGCCTTCTTTGACCAATGTCCTGTATGGGCATAGTTAGCTTTTGTTTTACCTTTAAGTAGGTTGATTGGTACCATTGAAAACTGGGCTGATGCACCGCCTTGTAAAAACAATACTTTATAATTATCAGGAATACCCATTAAGTCTCTTAGATCTTGCTCTGATTTTTGTGCCATAGCCATAAAATCAGCACCACGATGAGAGATTTCCATAACCGATGCTTTGGCATTACCGTACTCTAACAATTCCCCCTGCATCTGTTTTAACACCTGTGCTGGTAGCATTGCAGGGCCGGCACTAAAATTATAAACCTGGTTCATCTTTACTCACTCCTACTTAATCATATAAAAGTCAAAGATTTTACCTTAGAATAGCTATTTAATACTCCATATCATGTTTATCAAAAGTATAATATCTGCTGTTTTGAATCACTGGAAGTTAGTTAAATTCTAACACTGCCCTCGCAACGGTAAAGTCCGACACATATTCAAACAATAAATTAACAACTACGATGGGTGGTGGGTTTTGGCGATGTCTTTGTGTACATCACCTTGCTCACACTCGTTAAATGATTAACGGAGCAATCATGAATATTAAGCAACTATCTTTAGCCGCCGCGGTATCAACACTAACATTCTCTACAGCTACTAATGCGGTATTAGGCCCCATTCCTATTTATTTAAATCCTATACAGGTTAGTTCAAATTATTTTAATAACTTAGATACTAATGCCACATTCGCTTCTGAAATTTATACGGAAGAAGATATCAAAAATTCAAACTCAAACAATATTTATGACTTTCTAACTCAAAATACTTCAATTGCTATTGCACCAAGTTCTGGTAATAGATTTACTCAGAAAATTGATGTTCGTGGATATGGTTTAACTGATGGATATCAAAATGTTGTTATTACACTCAATGGCAGAAGATTGAATAATATTGATACTGCTATACAGGACTTAGGTGTTATTAATATCAATAGTATTGAAAGAATAGAAATTACTAAAGGTAGTGGTTCAGTTGTGTATGGCGATAGTGCAATGGCGGGTGCAATACACATCTACACTAAAAAATCTGTAGATACAATAGCAACAGTCGCAACAGGTAATTACGGTATTCAACAATCATCTATTTCCGCCGGTCATAATCAAGATAATTTCGAATTGTCTCTATCTATAGATACTCAAAGGCAAGGAGGATTTGGTGTTGAAGACCCGCAAGGAAACAAAGATAAAGGTGAGCAAACTAATAAAAAAGTTGGGGTTGTCTTTTATCCAAATGATACAACAGAAATTCTATTTGATTACACTAGTAGTAACCTAGATACTCGATATCCTAATTATTTAACCCTTGCACAATTTGATGAAAACCCGGGTCAAAATAGTTCTGGAAGAGTTTATACACACCAAGAAACTAATTACAATATTTATAATTTTAAGGCTAAATCTCAAGTCAATAATCATTTAAACATATCACTCAATACATCAAGAGAGGTTAAAGATAGTACAAATTCATATTATCTATGGAGCAATATTATTGTTTATGATACGCCTACGAAAAATGACTATGACTACAGAACTGCAGACTTATTATTTAACTTTAAATCAAAAAATTTAAAAGTCGATAGTGGCTTAACAACATTCAACGGAGAAAGGAAAGGCTCAAAAGACACTACAACAAAGGACAATATAGGTGTATTTGCACAAGGAACATACCAACTAAATGATTACACTTACAGTATTGGTGTTCGTAAAGAAGCAATCAACTATGCCTACAACCCAACTTCTGGAACCGCTTTATCCGATGGTCATAATCTTAAAGCGTACGACCTTGGATTTAATAAAAAACTTAATGAAAAAACAACTATTTTCTCAAATTACAACGTAGCTTTTCAAGCGCCATTAATTGATAGGTTTTTTGATTGGAATGGTACGTTTAACGGCTTTATGAATCCTTCAAAAAGTAAAACAATTAATATAGGTTTAAATCATTTAACTGATAAAAGTAAAACAAAAGTTACTCTATTTAGATCAAACGTAACTGATGAAATGTATTATTATTCAGATGGCTTTAAAAATACTAATATAGACAAATCTCACAAACAGGGCTTGGAATTACAACATAAATATCAGTTTAACCCACAGTTACTAACTAACATTAACTATGCCTATACAGAAGCGGTAATAGATGAGGAAAATGAGGCTGCAGGTGCATATAATGGCAAAGACCTACCAATGGTATCAAAACACAATATAACACTTTCTGCAAGTTACAATGTAGACAATAAGTCTAAAGTAACGTTAACTCATAAATATCGTAGCAAGGCCTTTTCTGAAGAGGATTTTGCAAATGATAAACTACAAAAACAAAAGGAATTTAATTCAACCAATGTTAACTACCTGTATAAACACAATAAAGATCTAGATTTTACTTTTGACGTTGAAAATTTATTTGAGAATAGTTATGGAACCTGGTTAAGGGATGATATTATTTACCCATCAAGCTTTACTCGTAATATTAAAGCAGGACTTACATATCGTTTCTAATAGAGTATTATTAATGACATGACGGAACAAATTAATAAAGCTAGAACAATTTTTGCCGTGTTTATCATGGTGCTTGTAATGATTGCCACTCGCGGTCATGTGAATTGGATTGACGCTTTTGTACATTTACCTGACTTCACCATTCCTGCACTATTCATCGCTGGCGTGTATTTACGTAAGTTTTGGGTAGCTTTTGTAATTATTGTCAGTGCGATTGCAATTGATAACTACGCTATTGTTTATAAAGGGATTAGTGCTAACTGTATCACTCCTGCTTATAGTGTACTACCATTTACTTACTACGGAATCTTCTGGGTAGGTAAATACATTAGTGCACTTAAAATTGATACTAATATTATAAAGAATGCCCTTATCATTATCGCAGCTTCATGCGCCCAGTGGCTTGTTGCTACAAGTGGTTATTTTTTCTTTACAGCTACTTATGCAAAAACAGGTTGGGCTAATTTCCCTGCTTACGCTGCCCAATGGTCAGTAGTTGAAATCCCACTGGTGCTTTATTGGATGGTGGCAATTACAATTGTATTTACACTTAACCACCGATATTCATTTATTCCTTATTTCTCAGCTCACAAAAGCCACTAACTAATCATGTCAGATGATCAGTATATAAAGCGCATGCAGCGCAAGAAAGAATATATTGATTCACGTATAGAAGAAGCTAATATTGATAAGGGCATTATTGTGCTGTTAACTGGTAATGGTAAAGGTAAGTCTTCATCTGCACTGGGTATGGTGTGTAGAGCGCTAGGCTATGATATGAAAATCGGCATTGCTAAATTTTTAAAGGGTGTGCAAGATACTGGTGAAGACGCCTTTTTAGCCAAACAACCCAATGTACAAACTATTGCAATGAAAACAGGCTTTACTTGGGACACACAAGATAAAGAATACGACACCTCAATGGCTGTAGAAACCTGGTCTGAAGCTGAAAAATATCTTTGTGATGAATCGATTGATTTGGTAGTCCTAGATGAGCTTACCTATATGATTAGCTACAAGTATCTTAATGAACAACAGATTCTTGATGCATTAAACAATCGCCCTAAAGATCAACACGTGGTCATTACTGGCAGAGCTGCTAGTCAAAGCTTAATTGATATTGCTGATACTGTAAGTGAGGTTAAAGATGTTAAGCACGCCTTTAGAGCTAATATCAAAGCGCAAAAAGGAATCGACCTTTAAGTATTTTCAGCCATATATTGCAAGGCTTGATATAAATACTCTACCGGAACTACTTTTAATCCTTTAGGGGCTTTTTTAGGCATATTGCCCTTTGGTATGATTGCCACCTTAAAGCCGTGTTTTTGCGCCTCTGATAGACGCTCAATGGCATTGTAAACTGGGCGCACTTCACCGGTTAAACCTACCTCGCCAAATGCAATCCAATCTTGAGGAATAACTCTGTCTCGCAAACTCGACATAATCGCCAGCATAACTACCAAGTCAGATGCTGTTTCATTAACTTTAATACCGCCAACTACATTCACAAATACATCTTGATCGTGCGTTGCTACCCCACCATGTTTATGCAGAACTGCGAGTTGCAATGCAAGGCGATTTTGCTCCAAACCGACACACACACGTTTAGGGTTGCCACTAGCTTGATCGACCAAAGCTTGCACTTCAATCATTAGTGGTCTGGTTGCTTCACGGGTTACCATGACCATTGATCCTGGCGAAGGTTTAGCTTGATTAGATAGAAATATTGCTGATGGGTTGTCAACCTGTTGGAGTCCTGTTTCGCTCATAGCAAACACACTGATCTCATTCACTGCACCAAAGCGATTTTTAACTGCACGGATAATACGATAACGACCACCTGCATCACCTTCAAAATACAGTACAGCATCTACCATGTGCTCAAGAATTCTCGGGCCGGCTAATGCACCACCTTTAGTTACGTGACCAATCATTAATAAAATGGTATTGGTTTGTTTAGCAAACTGCGTTAATTGTGCAGCGCAATCACGCACTTGAGTGACCGATCCTGGCGCTGATGTAGAGCCATCTGTTACCATGGTTTGAATTGAATCAATGACGATCACTTTAGGTTGTACTTCTTTGGAGAGCTTAATAATTTTTTCTAAATGGGTTTCACTCAGTAACAAAATATCTTCATGAATTCCTAAGCGTAATGCTCTGTCACTAATCTGATCAGCAGACTCTTCACCACTCACATACAAAGTAGTATTGTCTTTATTGATCGCAGCTATAGCTTGCAATATCAGTGTTGATTTACCAATACCTGGATCACCACCAATTAGTACCACTGAACCATCCACTAAGCCGCCGCCTAAGGTACGGTCAAGCTCACTCAAACCGGTACTTAATCTGATTCTATTTTCTGATTTAATATCGGAAAGGTTTTGAACTTTTGAAGGAGGAAGATCTTGTAAGCTTACAGGTTTAGATGAAGTTGCCTGCGATAACACAACCTCTTCTAAAGTATTCCATGCTTTACAATCTAGACATTGACCTGCCCACTGGTGATGTGACGATCCACATTCCCTGCAAACAAACTCAACTTTAGTTTTTGCCATTAACTTACTTCATTCCCAGTCTTTGAAATGATAAAACTTTATATCTAAATACCCTGCAGTGTCTGCAATATCATGCTCATTCCAAGGAATATCTAAACGATAAATACAGTCGAAAATCTTTTCTTTGAGCGGGTCAACGCTATCCATTAAGCTATTTTCAGAGAGATCTTCATCAATACCATGGCATTGAATACAGCTTTCTTTATAAAGTATTTCTCCATCGACAAGATTGACAGCAATACTTGAGCCAGTTATTAGAACACCTAAAATCAACGCATACACTTTATTAGTTGTCATTATTTTCTCCACTATTGTGTTTTAGAAAACTATCTACTTCCTCATGAGCTTTTCAATCTCATTTTTAAAGGCTTCAATATCTTGAAACTGTCGATAAACTGAAGCAAAACGTATATATGCTACCTCATCGAGTGCTTTTAATTCTTCCATTACCCATTCACCAATTTTAGATGAAGGTACTTCACGCTCAGATCGAGTCATAAGCTTGTGCTTAATACGCTGAAGTGAGGTTTCGATTTGTGAGGTTTTTACTGGACGTTTTTCTAGAGCCTTCAACAAACCAGAACGAAGTTTCTCTTCATTAAATGTCTCCCGAGAATCATCACTTTTGATTAAACGTGGTAGGTTTAAATCAACCATTTCACGCGTTGAATAACGCTCTCCACAAGAGGTACACTCACGACGACGACGCACTTGTGAGCCATCATCAATAAGACGTGTGTCTAATACTTTCGTATCATCGGACTGACAAAATGGACAGCGCATTCTCCCCCTCGGTTAAATTTATTTATACACTGGATGTTTAGCACAAAGATCAGTTACTTTCGTTTTGACTGCATCAATTACTGATTGATTATCTAAATCATCACAAATATCACACATCCACGATGCAAGATCGGTGCATTCACTTTCACTAAACCCGCGTGTTGTCGCTGCAGGTGTACCCACGCGAATACCACTGGTAACGAATGGTGACTGTGGATCATTTGGGACAGCATTCATATTAACGGTAATGTGTGCCGCACCTAATGCTGCATCGACAGCTTTACCAGTTAAACCTTGATCAATAAAACTCACTAAGAATAAGTGGTCATCCGTACCACCAGATATTACATCAAAACCACGCTCAATAAAGGTATTGGCCATTGCTTGTGCGTTAATCTTTACTTGCTTTTGATAGACCTTATAGTCATCACTCATCGCTTCTTTGAAGCAAACTGCTTTAGCCGCAATGATATGCATTAAAGGACCACCTTGAATACCTGGGAAAATCGCAGAGTTTAATTTCTTCTCAATTTCTTCATTGGCCTTGGCCAAGATCAAACCACCACGAGGACCGCGAAGTGTCTTATGTGTTGTAGTTGTTGTGATATCAGCAATACCGACTGGAGATGGATATTCACCCGTTGCTATTAGACCAGCTACGTGAGCCATATCTACCATTAAATATGCACCAATTGAATCAGCAATATCTCTAAAACGTTGCCAATCAACTACGCGAGAATAAGCAGAGAATCCTGCAATAATCATTTTTGGGTTGTGCTCTTTTGCTAATGCCTCAACTTGATCATAATCAATCTCGCCGGTTTCAATGTCTAAACCATATTGGATTGCGTTAAAGTTCTTACCTGAAAACGAAGGCGCTGCACCATGCGTTAAGTGACCACCATGCGCCAGACTCATGCCTAAAATCGTATCACCCGGAACCAATAGCGCTTGATAAACTGCAGCATTTGCTTGTGAACCAGAATGTGGTTGCACGTTGGCATAATCTGCACCAAATAATTCTTTAGCACGGTCAATCGCCAACTGCTCAACCACATCCACATGCTCACAACCACCATAGTAGCGTTTCTTGGGATAACCTTCGGCATACTTATTGGTTAACTGAGAGCCTTGCGCTTCCATTACTGCAGGTGACGTATAATTCTCACTAGCAATTAATTCAATATGTGCTTCTTGACGTGCTTCTTCTGCAGTAATTGCATTAGCAATATCAATATCTACAACGGCTAAAGTTTGAGATTTTTCGAACATAATTTTTCCTTGTAAATTTTATGTATTTAAATTAGAATTAATTTTATCTCATTTTGTTTAATTGAAACGTAATTATGACTCAAATATTAGTG
>JYMV01052751.1_pt1 | contig 27339 bp, 19 predicted proteins | sample 338911 | NCBI WGS metagenome assembly JYMV01 (sample SAMN03354496, study PRJNA234377) | hydrothermal vent metagenome | biome: Deep sea; feature: Hydrothermal plumes at the Eastern Lau Spreading Center, Western Pacific Ocean; material: Seawater | place: Tonga | collected 2009 | depth 2000 m m
TTTGAATGAAAAGGACAATTTGGAAGTGGAGACCCCGGTTCTTCAGCCGCTCTATGGAGGAGCTGCCGCAAGGCCATTTAAAACGCATCACAACGCTCTCGACATGCCGCTGTATTTACGAATCGCCAATGAACTGTACCTAAAGAGGTTGATTGTAGGCGGATTTAAAGGTGTATATGAGTTTGCCAAGGATTTTAGAAACGAGGGAATGGACAGATTTCACAACCCGGAGTTCACACAAATGGAGCTCTACGTGGCTTACAAGGACTACAACTGGATGATGGATCTTGTTGAGGAGATGGTTGAGAAAGTTGCGCTGGACCTACACGAAACGACCGCGATTCAGGTTGGAGAGAACGAGATAAATTTCAAGCGCCCCTGGAAGCGAATGACTATGTTCGAAGCAATTAAAACGTATGCTGGAGTGGACATCTCAAAAATGGATGAAAAAGAGCTTTTTGAAACGGCCAAATCTCTGGGTGTGCACGTAGACGAGAAAATGGGTAAGGGTAAAGTCATCGATGAAATATTCGGCGAAAAGGCAGAGCCAAACCTCATTCAGCCAACGTTTATTACCGATTATCCGATAGAAATGTCTCCTTTGGCAAAAAAACACCGGGAGCATGAAGGGTTGGTGGAGCGCTTTGAAGCTATCTGTAACGGCAAAGAGCTGTGCAATGCTTTCTCTGAGCTAAACGACCCTGAAGATCAAAGAGAGAGATTTGAACATCAGCTGGAGCTGGGGGAGAAGGGAGATGAAGAAGCTATGGTGCTGGATGAAGAATTCCTGCGGGCGATTGAGTACGGCATGCCGCCAACTGCCGGTTTGGGAATTGGAATTGATAGGTTGGTGATGATTATGACCAACTCACATTCAATTCAGGATGTCATCTTTTTTCCTCAAATGCGACCCAAAGGAGAGCATTCGCCAACGCTAAAAAAATAAATGAAATGGTGAGCACATGAGGACTAAGGCAATGAAGTGATCAATTAACTTCATCAGTACTGCGTTATGGCATGGCAGAATTGCCGGCCCACGTGTAATCTAGAAAACATGCAAGAACAAATCCCCATCCACGACTTCACAAGTGACGATGAATCCAGTGTCGATTTTGAATTGGAGCTATTGGAGCACAGAGAAAGTTATGACACCTCTATTCCTCACCGGCACAACTATTATGAAATATTTCTCTTTATAGAGGGAGGCGGCACCCATGAAATTGACTTCGAAGTTTTCCCAATTGAGTCGAATAGTGTGCACTTTGTCTCACCGGGCCAGGTGCACAAGGTAAAAAGAGAACTGGACTCGTTTGGATATGTTCTCTTTTTCTCAAGGGATTTTTATTACCTCAACCTCCCGAACAAAAACATATTGTACGAGCTGCCATTTCTGAATAATAACACCACAAAGCCAATTTTGAACTTGAGTGATAGCGATTTCCAGATTTTTAAAAGCCTGGTAGAAAGCATAAAGAACGAATACCGGAGCGACCATGAGCTGAAAGAACCTGTTATCAGATCCTATCTGAATATCATATTACTTAAAAGCAAGGGCTTTTTTGATCAATTAAAAAGTGATACCAGCCCTGAAGACAATCTGTCATCTGATCTGATATATAATTTCAAGATGTTGGTGGAAAAGAACTACAGAAAGCTGCACCTGGTAAAAGAATACGCGGATTTGCTCTCAACAACGCCAGAACAGCTAAATGAAAAAGCCAGAAAAATTCGTGGCAAAACGGCCAGCGACCTGGTAAGCGACAGGATCATCCTGGAAGCAAAACGACTGCTGATGTATTCGGAATTCAGCAACAAAGAGATTGCCTATTTCCTGAATTACGAAGATCCCTCCTATTTCAGTCGTTTTTTTAAGAATAAAATCGGCGTTTCACCCAGCGAGTTCAGAGAGAACATCCAGAAAAAGTACCTGCTTTAGCGGGAATTGTCCATTTACTATGGTAATAGTTCTATCTACCTTTGTCTAAGTAAGACAGGGCCAACGTACTCTGTTTTAATTTAACATCAATTACTTAACTTAAATTATAAGTCATGGAGAGAAGGAATTTCGTTATCGGTCTATTGTTCGTATTCATATTTACATTTAATATAACCAGTGCAAGCGTTGTCATTATTACTGCCAACAGCACTCCTGTAGAAGGGTTTGTTCCTTCATTGGCAACCGCCGTCACCGGAGATACAATAAAGTGGGTAAATGGAAATGGCCAGCATACTACTGCCTCTACAAGCATACCGCCTGGGGCTGCCTCATGGAACTCACCAACTATCGGAGGTTCGGGCTTCACCTATGTAGTAGCTGTCCCCGGAACATACAATTATACATGTCACCCTTCGGGAGGAGGCCATATGGATGCTAGCATTGTGGTAAGCGACCCTGCTCCTGTTGCTGTTATTAATATTCCCAACGATTTCCCGACTATTCAACAAGGTATTAACGCCTCAAATGTCGGCGACACGGTTCTTGTTTCACCGGGAACCTATTTTGAGAACATCAATTTCACAGGGAAGAACATAGTTGTTGCGTCTCTCTACCTCACAACGGGGGATAAATCTTATATAGACCAAACCATAATTAATGGTAGAGATAGCAGCAGTGTTGTCACCTTTACCAATGGTGAAGGCGCTGCAGCATTAATAAGCGGATTTACCATAAGAAACGGATATGGTGCGAGCTGGCTGGATGGTAATGGAGGAGGAATTTGCTGCATTAACGCCTCCCCCACCATTGATCATAATTTAATTGATTCAAATATGGTATCCTTTGCAGATGGCGGAGGGATTTATTGTGAGAATTCATCGTCGATCATTACAAATAATAATATCGTTTTTAATGGAGGGGGCTATGTTATTATTGGTAGTGGTATTGCATGTAATGGAGGAGCGCCATATATAGCATACAATACGATAACTGGATCTTGGGGAGATTCTCCGAACGGTATTGATCTATTCAATTCGTCCGCAACTGTTATCAACAATACGATTGTTTTCAATGAAGGAAGTGGAATATTCATACGAGACACTTCGGATGTTTCTGTATCTAATACGATAATTTGGGGTAATAATTTTCAAAGTATAAATATATTAGATCCTATTGTAAGCAATGTGATTGTCACATTCAGTGATGTGGAGGGGGGCTACATAGGAACTGGTAATATTGATTTAAGTCCCGTTTTTACTGATTCGTTGAACAATGATTTCAGCTTGCAATCGATCTCTCCGTGTATTGATGTTGCCGATCCAGGCAGCCCATTCGACCCAGATGGTACCAGGTCGGATATGGGAGCATTATTTTTCGAGCAAAATGTTGGGATAAATAATGACGATGTGACGAACGGGAAGAATAACATTAAAATATTTCCAAATCCATTCAGCGCCTACACATCGCTGGAATTTGAAAATAATAATGGCGAAAAGCACACGCTATTGATTTACAATTCCATGGGGCAAATGGTGAGAGCGGTTGATAATATTAAGGATGGACAAATAACAATTAATAGAGAGAGCTTAACCAAGGGGATTTATTTTTTACACTTGATGAATAAATCAGAGATAGCTGGAATTGGAACGGTGATAGTTGAATAATGATGATGAGCGCTCTACGACATAGGAGCCCCAGTTCAATTTTTACCATTTCTGCTGCCGTTACGTATGTTGATTCCGATTCCCAGGTTACCGACTGCAGCTTCCTTTAAGTTACGATCTCCAAATTGACACCACAGGCTCTAATATGCTACCATCGATCTTGCCCATTATAGAAATGAAAGGCTCTCGCTGCTTATTTATGACGCCAACGGACAAGGGGTGCGCAAGATTGATAATATCACTTCGGATCAGATAATGGTTTAAAGAGAAAACTTAAACCGTGGGCTGTACTCCTATCAAATAATGGTTGAACAAATAAATTTTTTATTATGAAAGCTAAATCAATTATTATCTGCTTATCTGCTTTGTTAATAAGCATAAATACGATTGCGCAATGGACAGAAATCAATGTTACACCCAACCACGCGGCTAATTCCTATGACTTTATAGATGACAATATTGGATATGCCTCTTTGTTTAATATATCTACTAATAGAATTGAACTTGCCAAAACAGTAGATGGGGGAAACAGCTGGGCAATCCTTAATGCTCCAATGAACACATATGATTATATGGACATGGCTGCTCCTGCCGACTCAATTATTTATGTGGCCTGCAGGGACCTGAACACTGCTGCGCCAAATACGTCAAAGATTTATAAAACCATTGATAATGGCCTTACCTGGACGGAACTCACTCCAGATACAACAAATACAGGACAAGGATTTGCCGCAGTACATTTTGTGGATGAGCTTGTTGGTTACTGGGTGATATCAGAAAAACTGTACAAGACTATAGATGGTGGCGCTAATTGGACAAGCTCCACACTGCCTTTGGGGCACAATGCTCTTTCTATTAATTCTATACATTTTAATGACGAAAATAATGGTGTAATTGGAACCTGGAATGGCACTTTTGCATATTTAGGTGGAGTGCTTTCAACTACAGATGGGGGCATAACATGGAGCGATACGGCATTTAGTATCACTTCTTCTTCCGTGAGCTCAGTAAAACAAACCTCTGCTATGGTTGCTTACGCTGGTACAGCTGGGTGGGGATCTAATTTATCCTTGTTATTCAAAACGACAAACAATGGTGTGACATGGAGTGGGGTTTCTATTCCCGATACTTTGAGCAATTCAATATTCAGGTGCTTTGATTTCACGGATGATGAACACGGATTTATTGTGGAAGAGTCAATGGATAAAAGCTACCTGTATAAAACTACAAACGGCGGGGTTAGCTGGTCTTTGTTTCAAGTGATAGATACATCTTACCTTTTCGAAATACATCTTACAAGTAACACCGGATATCTTACGGGCAACCTAAACCAGTTTTATAAATTGCAAAACCCAACAAGCATGAATGAGGTTGAAAAAGATTATTCATTCAACATTTATCCAAACCCTTCTACGGACCAAATCACAATTGAGATTAATTCCCGGCTGCAAGAGCCAACGAAGTTGAAAATTATTAATCTCTTAGGAGAAGAGGTGTATAACCAGCCTATTCCCATGATACAGGATACCTACCAGCAGCAATTGGATGTAAGCAGCTACACAAAGGGCATTTACTTTCTAATGTTGAACACTTCAGAGCTTGTATTCACAAAAAAAATAATTATCCAGTAAAGAAATACCGGATTAATGCAACCAAAACAGCAAATGCTACGTTAAAGCGGTTCAATGCATGTAAGAAAACACATAGGAATCAGGATGGGTAGCGTGGTAATGCTAGGGATACTCGCTGGTGTCTTTACTGCAAACATCCTTTGCAACGTTGCCCACGTCATAGATAAAATGGGAGTGGAACACAGCCACCCTTATGGTCATGACCATCACCACGGAAGTAGCTCTGCGGTTGTAGAACATGATCACAAAGACAAGGGGCATGACCATGATAATAATTCCGAAAAAGATTGCTGCAATGAATCCGTACCGGTATTCTTCGCCGCTTTGTCCAATACAACCATTCCCGTTGGTGGAATAAAAATAATTCTCCCTTCAACTGATTTATTTACACAGTTGAATAAATCCCCGGCTAATTTGGGCCTGATGATTCAGAGAAAGGACTATTTAAACAAGGCACCTCCCTTGATAGTGTCAGATCTACGTGTCCTTTTTCACTCTTTCCTCGTCTGATTTTCCTCTCTTGTTTGCCAGAAGCTAATGGTGAGTAAGCAGGGAGGACCATGCCTTTTTCTATAATGCTTTTTAGATACAAGCAAGCCTTTCTTGTTGCACTGTTTTTGGTGGACTCATCCGCTCTGGATGACAGCTAAATAGGCAAGTAATTAGACTCATTTCACGAAACACAAAAAGAAAAAACAATGTACAAATCAATTTCAACTATAGGAATAGCAACGCTGTTTGCGATGGGCTCTATTGCCATAATGGGTTGTGGAAATTCGAAAGAAAACCACGGCGAAGAAGCGCATGAGGACAAACACGATGAAGCACACACACAGCAACACAGCAAAGGGGAAGAACATTTTCATGAGCATGCAACAGAAGAAACGCATGAACACACAGCAGCTAAGATAGCCCATAAACATGGCGGCGAGGACCACGCCCACGGCTCGCCTCATGGAGGAGTTGTAAAGACGGCAGGTGATTACCATATTGAACAGGTTGTGGGCGCAGGTAAAGTCAGCTACTACCTCCTGGACGGAGCGGAAAAATCAATCACCAACAAAGATGTTACGGGAACGGTTATTCTACAGTTTAGCGATGAAACCATCAGTGATAAATTATCTCCGGAAGGAGATGATCATTTTACACTTGAGCTAAAGGAGGGAGCCTCTTCCTTCACGAGTATAGTCAGCTTTGTGGTGAACGAAAAAACGGTTATAGCGAAGTTTCCCAAGGAAAGCCATGATGATCACGGACACCAGCATGAAAACCACGGTGGTCATGGGCATCAACATTGACATTAATGAAACTACCGGATGGAGATGGACAAATTGAAAAATAGAAAATGAAAGGAGTTACGCTATCTGCTTTACTCGTATGCGTTTGGTTGGGGTTGTTTGCTCAGTCCACAATCAGCCTGGACAGCGCTATTGCCGAGACTTTGAAAAAGCACCCGTATTTAAAAGCAGCGCAATTGGAGCTGGAAGAACAGAGAGCCTTGAAGAAGGGAAGCTTTAGCCTGCCGGACCCTCAATTGATGCTGGAGGCGCCAACGGGCGAATTCTTCACGCCTGGAATTCAACAGAGCATTGATAACCCTTTGGTTTACATTCAGCAATCCAAAGTAGGAAAGGAGAAAGTAAAACTGGCAGAAGCAGGCATACGGATTAGCAGGGCTGCCGTTATCCGACAGGCTAGCCGGGCTTACAATCAGCTTCAGTATTCAGAAGCAAGAGCCAGGCAGGCGGTCACACAGGATAGTATTTTCACAGCCCATTATCTGGCAACCGACAAGCGCCATAAGGCTGGGGATGTTGGACTCCTTGAGCTCACGAGTGCAGAGGCCAGGGCAGGCGAAGCTTCTGTTGAACTCGCTCAGACACGGGCCCAATTGAAAAGTGCTCAATTAGGCCTCAGCTTGCTCACAGGAATTGATATAAAGGGCATGCTTACTGCTAGTGCATATGAAAAGCTTGATTACAATGAAAGTATCATTGAAGCACCTTCTTCGGGACTATTTATTGATTATGCCAACCAAAACACGGTCGTGGCCAGGAAAGAGCTGAAATTGGCAAAATTTGGATTGGCTCCAGATTTTTCATTTGGTTACATGAATCAGGCTGAGCTCACCTCATCGACAACGTATCGATTTCAATTTGGATTATCGCTACCCCTATGGTTTTGGACCCATACTGCACGCATTAAGGCTGCAAAAGCGAATGCTGAGAAGAGATCATTTGAAGGCGCAATGGCGGCGCAGAATTTTAACTTCAAATGGTTCGATGCGATTCAGGCATATCAGGCGAACCAGGCATCATTAGAGTACTTTGATTCTGTGGGCCTGAAGCAATCAGATGTTATTTTGGATGCTGCATCGCGTTCCTATACCGCCGGTGAGATAAGCTATATTGAATATCTGTTTTCAGTTAGCCAGGCATTCGAAATAAAAACCAACTATTATGAAGCGTTAAAAAAGTATAACGCCTCCGTTATCGAACTGAATTATTTAAAAGGAAAATAATATGACATCTATAAAAACAATTCTCATTACAACGAGTTTGACCTTGATAGGATTCGTAGCTGTGGCTCATGGCGGCGAGGATCACGGAGAAAAAAAGGAAGAATCAAAACCAACAGGTAAGTCCTGGTTTACGGTTAATAGTGTTTCAGACAACTTTGAAGTAGTTCTGCGCTACGAACCGTTTGAAGCTGGTGAGCATGCCGAGATGAAATTGTTTGTCTCTGATTATGAAACCAATAGAGCAATTGACAATGCCAGGATTGAAATCACATGTATAGAAGATGGGGACCTGAAATTTAAGGTGACTCAACATGAACCTGGAATATACCACGTTGAAGCCACTTTCCCGGAGAACAAAGAGTATAGCCTGGTCGCCAATATTTCAGGCTTTGGAAAAGCAGATTTAATGATCCTGGAAAGCGTTGACGTTGGGAAAAAGATAATGCTGGATGATGAGCACAGCCATGATCAAAGCTCATGGTTCAATTGGAAAGCCATGCTCCTGTTGTTTGTTGGATTGGTTGCAGGCGCTGTAATTACACGCTTAATTGGTAGAAATAAGGTGATGTCTCAAAAAACCTTTAGTGTGATGATCGTTCTGCTGACTATTTCAATCCCTGTCGGTAGCTACGAAACGGTATTCGCCCATGGCGGAGAGGATCACGATGAGCAGAAAGAGAAACCCACCAGAGGAAATATGGCCGTGGATGAGGCAGAGATACTGAAGGAAACACAGTTTCTGTTCGATATTCGTACAGCCTTAACGGGGTTTAGTGATTTTCAAAATGCGCTTAAACTTTATGGGAAAATAATGCCCGTTACCAACGGAGAGGCAAAGATCATTGCACCTCAAAATGCATCGATCGTGTCAATCAATATTGGCATTGGAGAAAAAGTGAGTAAAGGGCAAATACTAGCGGTAATAGCACAGAATTTCGATGCAGCTGAACAGATTCAGCTGGCAACGGCGAGCAGCGAAGCGGTGGCGGCCTATGAAGCTGCCCAAAAAGAGCTGCAGCGGCTGAAATCCATTGATGATATTGTTGCTAAAAAAGATTTAATAGAAGCTGAAATACAATACAAAACCGCCTTAAAAAACAAGAAGATATACGATAATCTCTCCGGAAATTATGCGCGGGGTAAAGTGCTTAGTGTAAAGTCGCCCATCTCCGGTGTAGTTGACAATTTCAACCTGGCAATTGGACAACAGATTGCACAGGGAGAAAAGCTTTTCAGTGTTTATAATACCAAAACACTAAAGGTTGAAGCACAGATATTTGATAAAGACATGCATCAGCTGCACCACCCAGATTTAATAGAGATTAGCAAGGATGTCAAATTTTTTGTGGAATGTATACAAGAGGAGAAGCACTATTCTGAAAGTGCACACCTCATAGCCTTTGGAAACGTGGTGAATCCCGTTAACCAGTCTTCACAGGTGATACTGGAACTCGATAATTCACAGGGGTTATTCAAACCCGGACAATTTGCGAACGTGTACGTAACGGCGAAATCTGATGAGAATCTTCTGGTAGTGCCCACTTCTGCAATAAGCGACCTCAACGGGAAACCGGTGGTGTTTACCCATAATGCTCCGGAATTGTTTAAAGTGAACTTTGTGCAATTGGGCCAGGGCAACACCAATGAAACAATTATTTTAAAAGGACTAAAAGAAAAAGAAAGAATAGTTGTCAACGGCACCTACCAGGTGAAATCTATTTACTTAAATCAATAGGGAAATTGCCTATTGCAAGTTGAAATAAGATGCTAAACCAAATAATAAAGTTCTCTCTAGTAAACCGAATGATCGTGATTGCTTTCGCGATCATTTTGATGATCGGCGGAACCTATACCGCATTGGAGTTGCCAGTCGATGTATTACCAGACCTGAATCGCCCCAGGGTAACTGTCTTTTTGGAGGCTGAGGGCATGGCGCCAGAGGAAGTCGAGGCCCTGGTTACCTTGCCCGTGGAAACCGCCTTAAATGGTGCTGCCAATGTTGAACAGGTCCGCTCCAATTCTTCGATCGGCTTGGGGTTGGTATTTGTGGAGTTTGATTACGGAACTGATATCTACAAGGCAAGGCAAATTGTCAATGAAAAATTGCAAACCATTCAGGAGCTCTTGCCGGATGGGGTTACACCCGTATTAGGTCCAATAACATCTGTTATGGGACAGATAATGTTAATTGGGCTGTCGGCGGATACCACGTCGATGGCTATTTTACGGACCATAGCCGATTACGACATTCGCAGAAGGCTATTGTCTATCCCGGGAATATCTCAGGTCATTCCTACAGGTGGTGATATACTACAGTATCAGGTGTTGGTTTCTATGCCGAAGCTCAATGCTACAGGCCTGTCCATCAACCAAGTGTTGGATGCATTGAAAAAATCAAACCTCAACACTACCGGAAATTTTTTCAATAAAAGCGGATCTGAAGTATTGATACGAAACCTGGGCAGGATAGCGTCACTGACGGAAATAGAGGATATTGTGATAGGATATACTGACAATACGCCCATATTGATTTCTCAGGTAGCGGAAGTAAAATTTGGGGCGAAATTCAAAAGGGGTGACGGTAGCCTGAATGGTATTCCCGCAGTCATACTTACCGTAGAAAAACAACCCAACGCCAGCACTATTGATCTCACTGCCGAAGTCATAAAGGCATTGGATGAATTACAACCTTCCTTACCTCCGGATGTCAGGATAAATACGGATGTCTTCAGGCAAGCGGATTTTATTGATGCAGCCCTATCTAATGTGATAGAGGCGTTGAGGGATGGAGCAATTCTGGTTATTATCGTCTTGTTTCTGTTTTTATTGAATTTCAGAACTACGCTGATAACCCTTACCGCGATACCGCTGTCGCTTATTATTACCGCGTTGGTATTCAAAGTATTCGACATCAGTATAAATACGATGACGCTGGGCGGAATAGCCATTGCCATTGGCGAATTGGTAGATGATGCCATTGTAGATGTGGAAAATGTCTTTAGGCGCCTGAGGGAAAACCGAAATGCGGCAAATCCACAACCAGCAATCAAAGTCATATATAATGCCTCCACAGAAGTGCGTAATTCCATTGTTTATGCGACAATCATCGTGGTATTGGTATTTATTCCCCTATTCGCTCTAAGTGGCATGGAAGGAAGAATATTTGCACCACTTGGCATTGCCTATATCACATCTATAATAGCTTCATTGCTTGTTGCCTTAACAGTTACGCCGGCCATGTGCTACTATCTGCTTCCGAATATTAAGCGAATGGAGACGGAAGAGGATGGGCGCCTGGTGAGATGGCTCAAGAAGCAAGATGCCAAACTACTCAACTTCGGACTGAGCAATCCAAGGAAAGTTTTGATAGGTGCAGCAGCTCTGTTTCTGATCGCCCTTTCATTTGTTCCTTTTTTTGGAACTGAATTCTTACCTCCATTCAACGAGGGGTCTCTAACCATCAATACAGTTGCGCCGACCGGAACTTCTTTGGAGGAAAGCAATAAGCTGGGCAGCATTGCCGAGAAACAAATTCTGAAAGTACCTGAAGTGGCATTTACCGCCAGAAGAACAGGCCGGGCAGAATTGGACGAGCATGTTGAGCCGGTTGCCAATTCTGAGATTGAGGTTGCTTTTAAGAAGAGTGCCAATAATCGCAGCAGGGATGAGATTATTCAGGATATCAGAGAAAAGCTGTCTGTGTTGAAGGGAATCACCTTTAATATCGGCCAACCGATTTCACACAGGCTCGACCACTTGCTTTCTGGCGTAAGGGCACAGGTGGCCATAAAAATATTTGGAAACGACCTGATGGAGCTGAGAAAATACGCCAGCAACGTAAAAAACACGATCTCTACTGTTGATGGCGTGGTTGATATACAGATTGAGAAACAGGTTCAAATTCCACAGTTGCTAATTCGACCCAAAGATGACGCTATCAAATATTATGGCTTGGAAAGAGGAGAGATTGTTGAGGATCTGGAGATAATGTATCAGGGGAAAGTGGTATCTCAAATTCTGGATAAAGAAAAACGCTTTGAGCTGGTACTTAGGCTGCCTGAGAATGAACGAAACAATATTGAAGAGATCAGCAGGGCATTGATGGAAACACCAACCGGGGAGTTGATTCCCATAAAAGAAATTGCAGATGTATATTTTGAAAATGGCCCCAACACCATCAATCACGAGAATACGCAGCGCAGGATGATAGTATCATGCAATGTATCGGATAGAGATTTAGGCAGTACAGTCGCTGAATTGGAGGATAAGATCAAACAAGAGATTGATTTGCCGCAGGGATACTTCATTACCTATGGTGGTCAATTTGAAAGTCAAAAGTCAGCTTCTCGCCTTATTTTGATATTGAGCCTATTCTCCCTTGCGGGTATTTTCTTAGCACTGTATTCCTACTTCAAATCTCCTCGTATTGTGCTACAGGTAATGCTCAACATCCCCCTTGCATTGATAGGCAGTGTTGTTGCTGTAAAGCTCACCGGAGGCGTATTTTCTGTAGCTTCATTGGTTGGATTTATTACCCTCACCGGTATAGCTTCAAGAAACGGTATTATGATGATTTCTCACTACGTGCATTTAGTCGAAAATGAAGGTGAGCGGTTCGACAGAAAAATGATAATCAGGGGATCTTTGGAAAGGCTGGTACCCGTGTTGATGACAGCATTAACTGCTGCCCTGGCACTTATTCCCCTTACTCTGGCCAAAGATGCTCCCGGAAAGGAAATTCTCTACCCTGTAGCTACTGTAATTATCGGAGGGCTGGTCAGCTCAACCTTATTGGATATAATTGTAACACCGGTCGTATTTTATCTCTTTGGTGAAAAAGCCTTAAAAAAGCACTTAAAGAACAAGAACCAAGATGAATTGGAAGATTAAAAAATGGGCCGTCAGCGTTTTTGTGTTATTGTTGGTCTTGGCATTGCATAAAATTGGGACCACATTTTCTCTCGTTCCACCAACGGGCAAGACAGGAGCTCCGGGTGAGGAGACATGCTATACCGCCGGGTGCCATTTGTTGGACGAACTAAATCCTCCGAATGCAAGTATAGATATCGTGTTTAATAATGGAGCGAATAGTTATAAACCCGACACGGTTTATGATGTATCGTTAACCGTTACCGATAGCAGCATGAAGATATTCGGTTTTCAAATGACTGCATTGGACAGCAACAATTTGAGGATGGGGGATTTCGTGATACTGGATAGTTTAAACACATATATTCAATTGGCCGGAGCCAGGGAATATGTTTCTCATTACGGCGCCTCAAATCCGAATAATGTTGGAGCGGGGTTTTTTACCTGGCAATTCCAATGGATCGCACCATCAGTTAATGTTGGCCCGATCAGGCTTTATGCGGCTGGCGTATCCGCTGACAGTCCAATATCGGCACCTGCCGGGAATGTTCACACAACATCATTGTCAGTATTTCAGGCTACTACTGTAGGATTTTCAAAGTATCCTCCCAAAGAACACAAGCTCACTGTATTTCCCAATCCCGCCGACCAATATATTCGTTTCATATTTAATGACAATCAATGGGTGGTAGATCAAGTAATGCTGTACAGCATTACCGGCCAAATCTCGTTTCGGTATTCTGGAGAGCAAATACAAGAGCAAGGAATTGATGTTAGCGCTGTTCCCTCCGGGTCATATCTGATTAAAGTAAGTAATGAATTGCATAAAAGAATAATAATCATCCACTAATTTCGATGTTGAAGTATTTTCTTAAACAAGCATTAGCGAGTATATTTGGGTGACTGCATATCGATTACTACCATACTATGAGAAAAGCCAAATTTGCGATAGCAGCAATGATCTTGGTATCATCGTTTGTTTTCGGGCAAACCCCCCAAACGTTCACATTTACCATTGAGGGAATGACCTGTAGCAGCTGTGCAAATACTGCCGCAAAGGTGTTGCAGGCACTTGAAGGGGTAGAAAGTGCAAAAGTGGATTTTGAAACCAAGACCTCCACCGTGATTGGAAAAGTATCTGAAGCGGATATCAAAGCAGCCATGTCTACGAACACCAATTTTGAGGTGCTCTTTAAGGGAGAGTCACTGGCAAAACCGCTTACCGATGAGGAAAGATCTTCATATGATATCAAGACGATTAAAGGCGGCCGCAAAATGAAATTTATAGAGCACCTGTCTGCTGGCAATATTACGGTCTTCGATTTTTATGCAGACTGGTGTGGGCCATGCAGGGTGTTTTCTCCAAAAGTCGATCGGATGCTTCCTGCGCATTTAACAAAAGCTAATACCCCAATGCGAGATGTTTAAGAGTTTGCTTAAACAATTAAAAAGGGCTATCTTTGTTAAAACTAAAGCCACAGCGAGATGAGCAAAAACGAATGCATTAGAGTCTTTGCAGACAAAGAACAAATCAGGGACTGCAAGAAAAACATGAAGAGCGCCAGGAAGTTTATTGGAAAGCTGGCCGGCGTATTTAATCTGGCGGGTAATGATGTCCGATTGAGCATATTATACTTACTCCATCAGGAAGAGAGGCTGTGCGTGTGTGACATAAGTGACATACTGGAAATGCAAATTCCAGCCATCGCGCAACACTTGCGCAAGATGAAGGATGGCAATGTAATTGAGAAAAACAGGGTTGGTGCAATGGTTTATTACTCTCTTGGGCCGGAAACGGCAAAACTATTAAGCGGATTCTTTCGTCTTATTACGAATGAATCATTGTTGGAAACCAAAGCCGCATGAGCACGAAATCAAATAACAAATTAATCGGAGCTGGAGTTCTTGCGGCCATTGCATCCTCTTTGTGTTGCATTGTACCGGTAATTGCTGCAGTGGCCAGTGTTTCAGGAATAGCAGCTTCAGCATCCTGGTTGGAACCGGCACGGCCGTATCTCATTTGGTTCACGGTTGTTGTTTTGGGCTTTGCCTGGTATCAGCATGTAAAGAACAAAAGAGCCGCAGTCGAATGTGATTGTGAGACCACCAGCCCGGGAGGCGGGGAGGATAGGCCTTCTTTTTTTCAGTCTGCCAAATTTCTGGGTATTGTTACTGTTTTCTCTGCGATCATGCTTGCATTCCCTTATTATTCAGGAGTTTTCTTCCCGGAATCGGAAAACATCACAATTGTGGTGAGTGAAGAGAATATTGCGGAGGGTAGGCTGGAAATAAAGGGAATGACCTGTACTGGATGTGAACATCATGTAACAAAGAGCCTGGCGGATCAAAAGGCGGTTATAGAAGCGAGCTCATCATACAAGGAAGGATTGGCCATTGTAAAATTTGATAAATCACGAACCACATTGGCAGAGCTATCCAATATAGTGGAGGAGGAAACCGGCTATAAAGTAATAAATCAGGAGATAGTCAATTAAAGGAATGGAAAAGACGATCATTTTACAATCTGTATTTACATGTCCAAAATGCGGACATCAAAAGGAAGAAACAATGCCAACAGACGCATGTGTGTATTTCTACGAATGCGTGAGTTGTCATGAAGTTATTAAACCAACGGATGGATGCTGCTGTGTGTATTGTTCATATGGCACAGTGGATTGCCCAAGTATTCAGGAGGGCGGAGACAATTGTTGCTAAAAATGAAAAAAGTTCAAATAAGCTTTGACAATCACTCATAACATCAATAAAACAATAACTATGGAATCATATATACCACCATTTAAGGAGATCAAGTCCAAAACAGTGGCTGAGCGGGTCTCTAAAAAGACCAAAGCGGAATGGAAGGCCTTGTTCACTTCCTGGCAAAGGGAGCAGGAGATAAAGCTGGGCCACTGTCTTGCGTGCTAAATAAGCGTAGCTGGCAACTCAGACGTCGTAATTCTCTTTAATAAAGGGTGGATTCTACGAATTGAGGTTGCAGTTGGTCGTGAATAGCGGTAAATTTGCACTTTGTGTCTAAGCCATTGGAAATAACAAGTTAATAACCTGGAATACAGGCGTATTCCCAAATTAATTACTATGAGAATCATTACTTTAATCTTAACACTATTAGGACTAACCTGCTTAGGTGCAAATGCACAATGTCCCGCAGGGCAATTGGAAGTACAAATTGATGTAACCACGGATGGTTGGGGATTTGAAGGATATTGGGAGCTGGTACCTGGCGGAAACCCTTGTGGGTCAGGTACAATTTTCGCAGGAGGCAACACTACTCAGCTGGGGTGTAGCGGAGGAACGGCTACTATCGGTAATGGTTATGCAAATAGCACTACCATATCAGAGGGCCCCTGGTGTTTAACAGAAAATGCCACCTACGATATAAAGTCAATAGATGATTATAATGATGGGGGAACCAAATACACAGTTAAAATCGAATCCTTTCCTATTTATTCATTCACAGCGGTAGGGACTATTGATAATTTCAGCTTCATCAATTCATTGCCTCCCGAACTCGACGCTTCGATGCTTACCCTCGAGACTTCAGCTTTTATGGAGATTGGGAGTATAGATGTTATTGGAGATGCTGAAAACCTGGGAGCTACTGCAATTACTTCGCTCGATATCAACTATTCAATTGACAGCGGACCAACAGTTACAGATGCCTTAACGGGTCTAAACATCGCGCCATTCACTGAGTACAACTTTACACATGCTACGCCATGGGTACCCACTGTCGGAGGTGATTATACATTAAAAGTATGGGTTAGCAACGTTAATGGATCCGCTGTAGATTCTGTACCTGCCAACGATATGATCACGAAGCAAATTACCATCGTCGGCCAAACACCAAACATTATCTCTAGTTATACTTACACAGGGAATACTTTTGCTTACACTGAAATTGGAAACTCTACTGATGCAATTAGCATTCCTATGGATCTCGATTTTCATCCCAACGGTGAGCTGTGGGTGGTGAACCTGGGCCTTTGGAATGGAACAGGCTCATCAGGTGGAACAACGATCACTTTTTATAAACCAGGTGAAGTGGGCCAGCAATCACTGTATAGGAAGGACTCGAATTCTAAGCATTTCATGGCCTTGCCAACGGGGCTCGCCTTTAGTTTAAATGGAAACTTTGCCACATCACCAAGTGTTTACGACGCAAATGACAATGGAGGCTCACCCTTTACCGGTCCGGCCTTATGGTCTAGCGATTCGTCGATTTATGCGCAACCTTCAGGTGGCAATGGCAGCCATTTGGATATGCTTCATATGAGTCCTTATGCCATGGGGATTGCCAATGAGAAGGACAACATCTTCTGGGTATTTGATTCAGAGAGTAATGATATTGTCAAATACGACTTTGTTGACGACCATGGACCAGGGAATACAGAGCACGGGGATGGGAAAGTGTACAGGTATGAGGATATTGTTGTAGATAGAATTGACCTGACAACTGCATGCCATCTGGCCTTTGATGATGATAAAAAATGGTTGTATATCGTAGACGCAGGCAGCCTGAGGGTAATTCGATTGGACATTACCACTGGAACTGTTGGCGGTACTCCCAGCTTTACCAATTATGATGGGCTGGCCACTTATCAAAAAGTGTCTGGTGCAACGCAGGAGGTGGTTGTTAGCTCGGGGCTTGTCAAGCCGTCTGGGATTGCAGTTATAGAAGACAGAATGCTTGTATCAGATAATAGCAATGGCGAGATCATTATTTACGATATATCTGCCATTCCTGCTACGGAAATGACCAGGCTGCAAACGGGTTCAGCGGGCGTGATGGGATTGGAAATAGGCCCAAACGGTAAGATATGGTATGTAAACACCCCAAACAATACGGTTAATAGGATTGATCCCGATAGCATTTTGCCCCAGGCCCTGGCTGTTACAACAACGTTAACAAATGCAACAGTTGGAAGTTGTGATGGTACCGCAACGGCTAATGTAAGCGGCGGGATTACGCCTTATACCTATTCCTGGAATTCGTTTCCAGTTCAAAACGGAGTGACGGCCACTGGTTTGTGTGCTGGGAATTACATTATAACAGTAATTGACGCCAATGGGACGAGCATAACTGCTAATGTTGTAATAGGTGAGGATCCATTGAGCATCTATGATATGGATGCTGGCAATCTGATTAGTATATATCCAAATCCAAGTAAGGGAACGTTCATTGTACAGATTAGCGGAGCTGGTAACCAAATTGGCAAATCCGAAATTGTAGTGACTAACATTCTTGGAAAACTAGTTTACAAAGCTTCTGTAAAGGGATCTTATACTACGGTGGATTTATCGAGCGCTGAAGATGGCGTGTATTTTGTAAGCCTTCAAAACCAATGGGGTAAAACTACACGAAAGATAATTGTAAGCCACTGAAACCATTCAGTTCACTAGATTTGCACGTTACTACTATTTAGGGACAACCCTGTTTTCTAAAAGGATAGTATAATCCATTTATTTGTAAGAGAATGGCGAACAATCCTACAATCGCAGTAATTGGAGGTGGCAGCTGGGCCACGGCCATTATCAAGATGCTGTTGAATAATGTGGATGGGCTCAATTGGTGGCTGAGAGATGAGGATAACATAGAGCACATCAAAAAGTATGGGCACAACAGAAATTACCTGCCTTCTGTGGTGCTGGACACCCATAAGCTAAACATCACGAGTGACATTCGAGCTTGTATTGATGATGCAGGCATAGTTGTATTTGCTGTTCCTTCGGCCTTTTTGAAAGAGAGCTTGTCTCCCTGCCCAAAGGACTGCCTCGCAGGCAAGGTAATATTTTCGGCGATTAAGGGAATAGTTCCCGAGAACAACGTCATTGTGGGTGAATTCTTTCACAATCAATACGGCCTTTCCTATGATGACATAGGAGTAATTACCGGGCCCTGCCATGCCGAGGAAGTTGCACAAGAAAAATTATCCTATCTGACAATTGCCTGTTCTAATACAGAAAGGGCGGTTGCAATGGCGTCTGTTTTGGAATGCAGGTATATCAAAACCAAGGTATCAGATGATATATACGGCACGGAATACTCAGCGGTGCTCAAAAACATTTTTGCTATTGCGAACGGCATTTGCCACGGGCTGGGATATGGAGACAATTTTCAGGCGGTATTGGTGTCTAATGGGATTAAGGAGATAGAGAGATTTGTCAACGCCGTTCACCCAATTGACCGGGATATAAAAAACTCAGCATATTTAGGAGATTTGATGGTTACCGCCTATTCGCAGTTTAGCAGAAATCGCACTTTTGGCAACATGATAGGAAAGGGGCATTCGGTAAGATCTGCACAATCAGAGATGAACATGATTGCAGAAGGTTATTACGCAGCAAAATGTATTGTAGAGCTGAATAAAGAGCACAAAGTTGAAATGCCCATCACCGATGCGGTTTATAATATCATCTATGGCAATGCATCTGCCCGCGTGGAAATGAAGGCCCTGGCGGATCTTATGAGCTGAGGCTACATTGCCCTTAGTTTTTTGCCAGGTAAGCGTGAATCAACCTGGCCTTTGACCTCCCCACTACTTTTATCAGCTCATCTTCCGTCGCTCTCTTAATGTTTTTCACGGAACGGTATTTTTTCAATAGAATTTTCGAAGTGGCCTCCCCTACTCCATCAATTTTCTGTAGCTCCGTGTTTATCGAAGCTTTAATGCGCCTCTTTCTGTGATGCGTAATTCCGAAGCGGTGGGCCTCGTTTCGCAATTGCTGAATTACCCTAAGTGTTTCGGAGCGCTTGTCCAGGTAGAGCGGAAGCGGATCGTATGGATAGTAAAGCTCTTCCAGCCTTTTCGCGATACCAATCACACTGATTTTGCCAGCTAATTTTAGCTTTTCCAGGCTTTTCATGGCAGATGAAATCTGGCCCTTGCCCCCATCGATGATCAGGAGCTGAGGCAGGGGTTTTTTCTCCTTTTTTAACCGTCCATATCGGCGAAGTACCACCTCTTCCATGGAAGCGAAATCATCCGCGCCAGCTACGGTCTTAATATTGAAGTGACGATAATCTTTCTTTGAAGGCTTTGTATTTTTGAATACAACCAAAGCCGCTACCGCGTTGGTCCCCTGAATATTAGAGTTGTCAATGCACTCAATATGTACCGGCAATGTGCTGAGCTTTAGCTCAGCTTTCATTTTCTCCAGCAGCTCGTTAGTACGGTTCTTTTTCGTGGAGACCGTCAACCGCGATTTTTGTTTATCTAGCATGTAGAATTTAGCGTTGCGTTCAGATAATCCAAGCAGGAGTTTTTTGTCGCCCTTTTTGGGTATCAGAAAAGAAGCGGGCTCTTCTCTATAAGGCATTTTCAAATCAATCTGAAAGGGGACAATGATTTCCCTGCAGTCACTGTTGAACCTGGATCTCAGGTCTAAGATTGCGATGGAGAGCAGCTCTTCTTCTGATTCATCCAATCTCTTTTTCAATTCTACCGTGTGACCCTGTACAATAGCCCCTTCAGCAACTCGCATGTAATTTACATAACCATACTTGTCGTTGGTGACAATTGAAAATACTTCCACATCATGAATCTTCGGGTTTACAACGACTGACTTTCCACGGTACTTTTCCATCCATTCCAGCTTTTCTTTGATGAGCTGCGCCTTTTCATACTCAAAATTCTCGGCGTGTTCTTTCATGAGCTGCTTGAAGTGCTTTGTCACTGAATGCAGATTGCCTTTGATGATATTTCTAATTTGGGATACGGTTTGATCATAATCTTTTTCCGATTGCAGATCCTCACAGGGCCCCAGGCAGTTGCCAATGTGGTATTCCAGGCAAACGCTAAACTTCTTGTTGCCTATGTTTTCTTCAGAGAGGTTGTAATTACAGTTTCGAAGCTTGTACAGCCGTTTAATCAATTCCAGGATGGTGTTCATCATCTTTACGGAAGCGTAGGGCCCATAATATTCCGAACCATCATCCCTCAGCTGTCGGGTGGGAAATACCCTGGGGAATCGTTCACTCTTAATGCATATCCAGGGGAAGCTCTTGTCATCCTTGAGCTGAACGTTATACTTGGGCTTTAGTTTTTTAATCAGGGAGTTCTCTAAAAGAAGCGCTTCTAATTCAGTATCCGCAATCAGATATTTCATATCCCGAATCTTTCTCACAAGCATGGCGGTTTTACCGCTATTAGCACGTGTTTTGTTAAAGTAGGAAGACACCCGCTTTTTTAGATTCTTGGCTTTCCCAACATAAATGATACCTCCCTCAGCATCCATGAACTGGTAAATGCCGGGGTTTTCCGGAAGGGAGCGAAGCTTTTTCCGGATTAGATCGTGTATGGGTAGAGCAGAACTCATCAACACAAAAATAGGCAGTTATTAGTAGATTTGCATGAGCAGTGCTCAATGGGATCATATGAGAGCGATTTTCAATTCACATCTTGTTCTAACGCTATCGCTCTGTGTTCTCATAGTGGGTTGCGGCTTGTTTTCAAAGATTGAAAAGGACCGGAGCGCCGGAGAGCTTATCAGTATCATTGTACAGGTTGCGAAAAATGCCGACATTGAGTCTTTGGCCGCACGGCATAAGGACCTGAATTTGGCAGTTGTAAAGGTTCTTTCGGCGCGCATGAACACCTGGGAGATGACCATTAACTACAAGCGTGAAGACATAGGAAACGCCTTGAATCTGCTTAAACAGGATGATAACATTACCCATGTGCAATTGAATCATGAAACTGAACAACGAAATAATTGAGAGTATGAAGAATCATATCGCCGTGTGTACCGTGGCCCTAGTGTTCCTTTTTCCTGGCTCACCATGTTTTGCACAGCGACCTGATCACGTGCCCGGCCAGCTAATTATTCAGCTGCATTACAAAGGAGAGGTCAACGAGGTCCTTGCCACTATTAATGGTGGTGTAAGCACCTCCTCAAAGCTGAGCCACATCAAACAGCTCTCGCAAAGACTCAACATTCATTTGATCGGATTTGACCCGGTAATGCTGGAGGAAAAAGAGGCGCTGTGGGCTTTTCGGAACAATGAAGAGGTATTTGCCGCACAGCTCAATCATTTTGTTGAACAGCGGGGTACAATTCCGAATGATCCTCGGTTCGGAGATCAGTGGGACATGGACAATACGGGGCAAAGTGGTGGCATGCTCGATGCAGACATAGACGCCCCTCAGGCATGGGACTCCGCTACGGGAGGGCTCACTGCATTGGGCGACACCATAGTGGTGGCAGTAATTGATTGTGGATTTGATTTGAATCATGAGGATCTGGCTTATTGGAAAAACAGAAAGGAAATTCCCAATAACAATGTTGATGACGACAACAATGGATACATCGATGATTATGATGGTTGGAACGCCTATAACAGCGATGGAGATGTAAGCTCATGCGGCCATGGCACACATGTAGCGGGAACCGTAGGTGCAATTGGAAATAATGGTGTAGGCCTGGCAGGTGTAAATTGGAATGTGAAAATCATGCCCGTTCAAGGCTCATCGGGCACCGAATCCACGGTGATAGAATCCTACGGTTATGTCTTGGAGCTAAGGGCAACTTACAACGAGACGAATGGTGATTCTGGCGCCTTTGTGGTTTCTACCAATTCATCATTTGGCAGCAATTTTGGCGATCCGGTGGATTTTCCAATTTGGTGTGCCTTTTATGATTCTTTGGGAGTGGCGGGTGTGCTAAGCGCAGGAGCAACTATGAATTTAGATGAGGATGTTGACTCGGAGAATGATATTCCTACCGCCTGTCCCAGTGAATGGATGATTTCAGTGACCAATACAACAGAAGATGATCTGAGAAACTCCGGGGCAGCCTATGGGCTGACTACAATAGACCTGGGTGCTCCCGGCACGGATATTTGGTCAACTGAGCCGAATGATACTTATGGTCAAAAAACGGGCACGTCTATGGCGACGCCTCATGTAGCGGGTGCTGTAGCCTTGTTATATGCTGCAGTTTGCTCAGAATTTATTGCTGACTATAAGGGTAATCCCGGATTTTACGCACTTCAAATCAGAGATTACATTTTCAATGGAACAGATTCGATCGCCGACCTCACAGAGATTACAGTTACGGATGGCAGGCTTAACATTTACAATAGCTTGATGTTGTTAGCCAATTGTGATTACACCAAGTATGTGGGCATGGAATGGAGTGTGCAACCAAACGACATACGGCTTTATCCCAATCCCACCAGGTCATTATTGACAATTGAAGGGATTGAAGGAGACATTGTGAATGTTGGGCTCTATAATGCATTGGGGCAAGAGGTGCCTGGTGTGCTAAAACTCTCTTCAAAGGATAAGGTAGAGCTAAACCTGGAAGCCATCACCCCGGGATTTTATATAATTCGCATACAGAATACAGCAAATATATTCTCTTCCAGAGTTGTGCGCTATTAATCTTCAGTCGACCCTGTAAACCCCTCTTTGCCTAAAAGAATCTGAAAGTATAGCTTGAAATCCCCCCTCAAAGACATTCCGGGATATTGGAAAGTTGCGGGTTTGTTCTTCTCGATAAAAAAGTGACCTACCCATGCAAATGCATAGGGCACAATAACAGTAGGCAGCAGATACATGGGCTCGAGCCTAACAATAGCCAATACCAGAAAAACGAAGAATAGCGATGTACCTATAAAATGAGCTACCCGTGTTCCAGGCTTTTTATGCTCCGTTAGGTAGTACGGGTAAAACTCTTCAAAATTCTTATATGTCTTCCTCTCTTCCATTTTAAAACTAATGCATGCTTATCTCATTAAGGTAACGTGCCCTGTGTATTTATGGTTCACGCCTGTCAGATCCTTCGACAGTACCAGCCACACATAAACGCCCGTCTGGGCCAGCTTTTTTCCGTTATTTGCCAAACCGTTCCATCCTACGGTAATATCTTCAGTGTGGAAGATAGCATCTCCCCATCGGGTGAAAATATAGAAGTGGTAACTCGCCTCATTGAGGCCCGTGGATAGAGGGATGAACAGCTCATTGATACCGTCCTCATTCGGAGTAAACGTGTTGGGTAGAAAGAATATATAATCTGGCTCAATTTCTATCCTATGGGAAATGGTATCGAAGCATCCGTTAGTGTCTGTTATGGTTAGCAGAACATTATAGGTTCCGGTATCCGGATACATGTGGACAGGATTTTTAACACCTGACGAATCTCCATCTCCAAATTGCCAATTCCACGTTGCAATACTGTCGGATATGGTTTGGTCAGTAAATGTTATCTCGGGATTAAGTATGGTAACACTGTCCGGTTCCGCATCGAACATTACCGCAGGCTTTGGATATATCAATATTGTATCAAAAGCAGTGTCTTTACAGCCATAATTGCTCGTTACAATCATGCTGGTGTAATAGGTGCCACCTGGATCAAATGTGTGAATTGGGTCAACATCCGTAATGCTGTCTGTCCCGTCACCAAAATCCCATTCATATCCTGTTATGGTGGAGCTTCCCGTTACAAACGACAGGTTTGTAAACTGTATAGGAATTGATGAGCATGCCGTATCTCTCGTAAAAGCAGCAAAGGGAGTCTCATAAACATTGATGGTCATGGTTGAAATATCAGAGCAAAAGCTGTCAATTGTCCATACCTCAACGGAAATGTTATAAGTGCCAACCGCGGCGTAACTGTGACTCGGATTTTGTTGGGTGGAGCTGCTGGCATCATCAAAATCCCAAAGGAACCAGTAGGCCCCAAGAGAGGCATCCAGGAATTGCGTGTTTATGGATGTGCAGCCGGATGTGTCAAATGAGGTGAGGCCGGCAATGGGAGAAGGCCTAACAACAACAATATTTGGATACAAGGCGGTATCCGCATAAACGCCATTGCTGGACACCAGCGTTACGTTATAGGTTCCCGGAGTTGTAAAGACGTGAGTAGGATTATCGTATGTTCCGCTGGTATTCGGCATAACGGGAACGGCCCCGCTGCCCGGCCCAATGGTAACACCGTCTCCAAAGTCCCAAAACCAGGTATTGGGGTTGCCAATACTGGTATCCGTAAATGTTACTGTTGAGTTATCACATGCGGGAATGGTATTGCTAGAATAGCCGGCATCAACAAATGGCGCCACTATTATTGTGAGGACGTCAGAACACACCCCTACGCATCCATTAGAGTCGGTGACTGTTACCGTGTACGAATAGGACCCGGTGCTTCCGTAATAATGGGAGGTTGTTGCGCCTGTATCAATGCCCCCATCTCCAAAGTCCCAATCATAGGTAAACGGTGCAGTGCCCGTTGAAAGCGTTGCATCGAAGTTCGTGAATGCGCCTAAATATACGTTGCCCACATTGCAGGTTACAACTGGCAGAGGATTTACTTCAATTGTTATTGGCAGAGACGTAGCGTCTATGGGTACGGCACAGGGATAACTGCTCAACATAAAGCACGTGACAATATCTCCATCCGAAAGAGATGACGAGGTAAAAGTATTGGTGCTGGGTCCGGCGGGTACTCCATTGACCAGCCACTGGTAAATCGGATTGGTTCCCCCATTGATCGGCACTGCTCCAAAGGTGGTTTGGTCGCCCTCGCAAATAGCTGCAGAAGTTACCGATACATAAACTATCGGCGTAAGTACTGGTGCTACAATGACTTCAAACGTGTCAATCTTCGACTTTCCGCAGCAGATTGATGTCGTTTGAAGCGTAATTTGGTATGTTCCCGTGTCGGCGAATGTATGGTTGATAGAAGTAATACCTGCTCCCGAAAATGTAACAGGTGGATTATCATAAACCACCCAATCGTAATTGGTTGCATTGGTAATAGAGCTGGTGAAAGTAGCATTGGTACCCGGACAGGTAACGGAATCAGCAGATACAATATTTGGGATAAGCCCATCGCTGAATATTCCGACGAAATCTGTGAAGATGTATGGAACACCATCAATTACCAATGTGATGGTATGTCGCCCCATAGAAGCGTACTGTATAACTGCTGAGTCACCTGTGGCTGTTAAAGGCAATGCACCACCGTCGAAGTACCAAACTATTATTCCGCTCGCATTGGTGTAAAATTCAACATCAGACCACGTACATCCTGTGTTTTTAACAAAGATCTGTGGTTCTACCTGGCTTCGCATATCTGATTGGGCCACAGCCAGCCCCAATGGATCTTCATATAATGGGAAGCTCACCCCAGGGGATCCATTGCCTCCGTTGCCTCCCATGCCACCTGACCCGCCGTCACCTCCGTCTCCCGGATCTCCGAGATCGCAATCGGAAGAAGTGCTAATTGCCCCAATACCAGACCCTCCACCTAAACCCCCGGGAACACCCCCCAGGCCGCCTAGCCCTTGCAGGCCCGAAGACAGGTTGCAATCCTTCACTTCCGAGCCAGCCATGTTGTTAAAAAGATAAATAGAAAAAGAGCCGCCGCCACCTGTGCCGCCTGTAGCGCCAAATCCACCTTGCCCGCCTTCGCCACCACCACCTCCTCCGGCGCCAGCACCATTGTTATTTCCAAATAGCGACCACAAACACCCTTGCGAACCACCGCCGCCGCCGCCGCCACCGCCAGAGCCATGAACGCCCTGTTGCCCAACGACGCCGCTGCCATTAATGAAGTAATTTCCAAATGCTGGCGTACCAACTGCTCCATCCAATCCATTGGTTCCGGCTAGCCCAGCTACGCCGTTGGTTCCGGCATTTCCTGGGCCGGCATCACAGCCAAGGGAAATGCAGACCGGCTGACAATAGCCCGCACCGCCTGTACCAAATGCACCACCTCCAGGCCCCGCCCCGGCAAGGCCATCGCTTCCATCAGGGGCAGAATTCCCGCCCCCAAAACAGAGGATTGTCCCCGTTCCCCGGGCTCCTCCGGCGCCACCGTCACCACCAGCAAAACTTCCAGGAAATGATCCTGATCCTCCAGCCCCACCTGCTGTACAGCATCCGCCATTTCCGTCACCACCCAGCCCTGCTGTTCCATTAGCACCAGATACACCACCTATTCCTGGTCCTCCTTGCAACCCATCCGTTGCATTTCCCACCGTGATGATGCATCGGGTAATGGAGTAATTTGAACAGCCATCGAGATGTACCCCATATACTGAAACCCCATCTCCAAGCCCATTGGAAACATTAATGGTCAGGTCCTGTAACCGAAAGTTGCTAATCCCCGTGCATTCTACGGCCACAAGCCGGCTGGGAACCGTTTGCATGTTGGCGTTGTCACGATAAATTATACTGGGCACCAGGTTGGTCTTTATCCAGGTAACGGGGTCAAAGCCACCTTCTATGGTAACATCACTGATCATAAACAGCGTTGTGGATAAAGAATAGCTCCCAGAGGCCAGCCAAACCTGATTATCTGTAGGTGTTGCCAGGGATAACCCATAGGTTAAGCTGGCAGGATTTGCCCTGGTCCCCGCTGCACCGCTACCAGCTCCACTGGGTGTCACGTAGATGATGCCGCATTCTTGCGCCAGGGTGTTATCAATGAGTAACGCCGTGGCGATAATTACCATGAAAGATATTCTCAGGCTTAGAATCCTCATGGCGTTAGAATGATTTTTTTGTAGTAGTGCTTTCCGTTGTAGTTCACGTCCAGAAAGTATAAGCCCTTATTGAGCCGCCCATCGTCTAGATAGTAAGTTAAGCGGGTATTGCCTCTGGGAATTCGTTCATTTGAGAATTTCTGTACCCGCTGCCCACTCATATTTATCATGGTGCTTCCCAGCCCGGTTGCGAATTTCCAGGGATATCCCCA
>JYMV01029024.1_pt1 | contig 27335 bp, 27 predicted proteins | sample 338911 | NCBI WGS metagenome assembly JYMV01 (sample SAMN03354496, study PRJNA234377) | hydrothermal vent metagenome | biome: Deep sea; feature: Hydrothermal plumes at the Eastern Lau Spreading Center, Western Pacific Ocean; material: Seawater | place: Tonga | collected 2009 | depth 2000 m m
GAGCGGAGCGAAATTGGCCTTCCCGCTGTCGGCTAGAGCTACCACTTTATGGGCCAATGCTTCCGCCCCGGCGCCGCCATCCGCCCAGTGATGGCAATCAACAGCATCAATGTTTGCGGCGGCACAAAGTTCCTGTAATGCGGCCCGTTCTTCATCTGTGTCGGCCGAAAAGCCGTTGATGGCTACGATCACGGGCACACCGAATTGACCAATATTGTGGATGTGGCGAGCCAAGTTTACGAATCCCCTGCGTACGGCATCGGTATCAGGTTCATTTAACTGGTTTCGGGCAATGCCACCATGGAACTTGAGCGCCCGTATGGTTGCAACCACAACCGCCGCATCAGGGCGCAGCCCTGACTTTCGACATTTGATGTTGAAAAACTTTTCGGCACCAAGATCGGCGCCAAAGCCCGCTTCGGTGACAACGTAGTCACCCAGGCCCAGCGCTGCCCGCGTTGCGATGACCGAATTGCATCCGTGGGCAATGTTGGCGAATGGTCCGCCATGTATCAAGGCCGGGGTGTGTTCAAGGGTCTGGACCAGATTCGGCCTTAGGGCATCTCGAAGTAGCACCGTCATCGGACCTTCCGCTTTTAAATCCCGGGCATAGATCGGTTCGCGTGCTCGCGTATACCCGACAATGATATTGGCTAATCGTTGTTGTAGGTCATCTACGTTCTCAGCTAGGCAGAAAATCGCCATCACTTCAGATGCGACTGTGATGTCAAAGCCTGATTCGCGGGGAAACCCGTTGGCAATGCCGCCCAGCGAGGTGGTGATCTGGCGAAGGGCACGATCATTCATGTCCACTACGCGACGCCAGGTGATACGGCGCGAGTCAAAATCGAGATCGTTTTGCCAGTAAATATGATTATCGATCAGGGCGGAGAGCAGATTGTGTGCGGTACCAATTGCGTGAAAATCGCCGGTAAAGTGAAGATTGATGTCTTCCATGGGCACGACCTGGGCATAGCCTCCCCCCGCCGCCCCGCCTTTCATTCCGAAACAGGGTCCAAGACTGGGTTCGCGAAGGCAAACCACCGCTTTTTTACCAATGCGGGTGAGGCCGTCGCCCAATCCAACGGAGGTGGTTGTTTTGCCTTCACCGGCTGGTGTCGGAGTCATTGCTGTGACCAGTATCAGGCGCCCCGGCGTCGCGGTTTTGGCCTGCTCGACGCATTCCAGTGAAAGCTTTGCCTTGTCATGACCGAAAGGCACCAGTTGTTTCCAGTCAAGCCCGAGTTTTTCGCTAATCTCGCGAATCGGTTGGCCATTATTGGCGCGGGCAATTTCAATGTCGGTCAACGCCATCGGGAATCTCCTGTTGTTTTTGTTCGATCGAACATGCTAATCGATTAACCGACGCTCGTGTCCTCGGACCCTGCAACTGTGAACTGTATTCGATTTTTCGGGGTAAGGTAAGGTATTCAACGACCGGCTTGGGCATCGAATGCGACCACGGCAATAGGTAAGTTCAAGTCCCGATTACGCTTTACCCTTGTGAGATAATGGTTTGAAATGAGTTTGATCCAATCACCACATTACATGCGGGATATGGTGAATGAATTCGACTGGCTGGCCCACCTAAAGGCGTCACCTCTGGGTCAGGATCAGTTGCGATGCGCTCTTTCAAGTCTCTCGACCCAAGACATGGTCGCGGTGCCTTGTCTCGAGAAGGGTGTGTGCCGGGTGCTGGTGCGGCTTGTCGATGCTTTGCCATTTCGCCCCGCGCGCCCGGTGACGGGCTCGTCGACGAGTCCAGTTTTTCAAGATTTTCAACTTTGTTACGATGTGCCGGTGACCCACGCATTATGGGGTCTTGCCGAATCATTAGGGCGGTTATTCCGCGCGGCGCTGTCGAGTGACTCGTTGGTTGAGGCGCCGACAGCATTCAGGTTTAATGACCTCATTGTCCAGCGTTATACCGCGGGATGTCGAGGAATCTCACCTCATCGTGATCATGCCCGTTACGTGGTGGTTGTCGCGATTCTCGTGCTGAGCGGTGATGGCGAGTTCTGTGTCTGTCAAGACCGTTCTGGCGACGCTGCTGTAGAGGTACCCGCCAGACCAGGTGACCTGGTGCTGATGCGTGCACCGGGGCTACGGGGTGCCGGACGTAGGCCATTCCACCTGTTGCGCAACGTGACTCGTTGCCGGAGGACGGTTGGTTTGCGTTACGATGTTGAGAAAGGTGCTGGTGGACTCAAATGACTGACTCGATACGAACAGAATTTGTTGGAAATCCGGGTCGTGTTGATACCGCAGATGTCCCTATTGGAGAAACGGTAGCGCAGGTTCTGAGTCGGATCAATGAGGTGATTCTAGGAAAGCCGTTGCAGGCAAAGCTTGCCCTCAGTTGCTTAGTGGCTGGCGGGCACCTCTTGATTGAAGATGTTCCCGGGGTCGGTAAGACCACGCTGGGCCAAGTATTGGCTCGTGTATTGGGTCTGGAACTGTCCCGCATACAATTTACAAGTGATTTGTTGCCAGCTGACATCGTGGGTATTGGTGTTTATCGCAGCGCGACCGAGTCGTTTCGTTTTCAGCCCGGGCCAATTTTTGCCGAGGTGGTGTTGGCCGATGAGCTGAATCGGGCCACGCCGAAGGCACAGAGCGCTCTTTTAGAAGCGATGGAAGAGCATCAGGTTACTGTCGATGGTGAGTCCCATGTACTGCCGAAACCGTTTTTCGTCATCGCCACGCAAAACCCGATGAACCAAGTTGGGACTTTCCCATTACCTGAATCCCAACTGGATCGATTCATGATGCGCATCGGGATCGGATATCCCGACTCGTTGGCTGAAAAACAATTGCTGACGCGTCCAGACACACGGATTATCCTCAGTGGATTGGCGTCATTGATGAGCGCAGACAAGGTTATCGAGTTACAGGTCGCCGCCGCTTCTGTTCATACCAGCGTTGCTCTGGTTGATTATGCGCAGGCCCTGCTTGCTGCGTCTCGTCGTTCGCCCTGGCTTTTGCAGGGTCTGTCACCGCGTGCGGGAATCGCGTTAGTTGGTGCTGCCAGGGCGTGGGCCCTTCTCAATGGGCAGGACCACGTAGTGCCCGAAGACCTCCAGCAAGTGGCAGCGGCTGTTCTCGATCATCGATTACAGCCAGCCGAGCGAGAGGTGCCGGCCGGTGGCCTTGCGGAACGCCTTATCCGGGAAACTGATATTCCCTGAGTAAAAGTGATGGCGGACCCGGTTTCGATCATATTTCACCGGCGCTATGTTTATATGTTGCCGACTGGCCCAGGTTTCTTGTTTGGATTCAGCACATTGGCCATGCTGTTGGTCGCGACTAATTACAACAATGGGCTAGCTCACGGGTTCTGCTTTCTACTGGCCGGCGTTGTCATCGTGTCCATGTTGTATACGCAGCGTAATTTGCAGGGGCTGACAGTGTCTGCCGTACCGGCGGCGCCTGTTTTTGCTGGGCAGCGCGCACGTTTCCCGTTGATTATTTCCACCTTTGATCGAGTTCCCAGGTTGTCTTTATGGCTAGAAAAGGATGCGCACCCGGTAGCGTTTTCTGTTCAGCCCGGGGAATCGGTGCGCCGAAACGTGAGCGTATCGACAACAAGGCGGGGTCGTGTGCCTATACCAGCGGTTCGAGTGGCTAGCGCTTATCCCCTGGGACTTTTCTTTGCGTGGTCACGGCGTATCGAGTTAGCCAGAGATTGTGTTGTTTTTCCTGAACCCAGTGCGCCGTTGCCGTTTCCCGACTTTCAGGCTGACCGGCCTGTTGGCAGCGGTGTGGTGCGGTCTGATGGGGACGATTTTCAAGGTTTTCGCGAGTACCGGGTAGGGGATTCTTATCGGCATATTCATTGGAAATCGCTGCCACGGAGCAACACGCTTCAGGTGAAAACATTTGCGGCTTCGCATGACACGGAATGCTGGTTTGACCTCATACACACGCCTGGGCCGGGGCTCGAACGTCAGTTGAGCCAGTTATGCCGATGGATCATCGATGCTGAAGTGCAGCAGTTACATTACGGCCTGCGGTTGGGGCCAGTAGTCCTCGCCCCAGGCACTGGCCATAGCCACAAGTTGCGTTGTTTGACGCTGCTGGCGCTGTACCCGCTGACGGATTGATCATGCGTGACATGATTCGTTCTCTGGTTCAGAGCTATCGGGCGTTGCGCCCATTTGCTCCTGTTGCCCCGTATCCGAGGCAGGGCGCTGTGCTGCTGCTTCTAGTGGCCACTGTGTTGGTTGTTCAGTTGCATCCGTTGGTTCCCCCATGGTGGGTCCGGCTGATAGCGATCAGTTTGTGTTTATGGAGAGTGGGTATCGAACGTGTTGGTTGGCCGATGCCGTCTCGTTTCTTACGATGGGCGCTGACTGGAGCTGTGTTTGTGATTGTTCTGAGTCAGTTTCATGGGTTGCACGGCCGGGATGCTGGGACTGTTTTCCTCATGTTATTGATCGGATTGAAGGGGCTTGAAATGCGCCATTACCGAGATGTCATGGTGGTGGTTTTTCTGGTGTGGTGGGTTACCTTGACGGGGTTTCTTTTCTCGCAATCTCCAATGACGGCCGCCTGCGGTTTGTTGAGCAGCGGATTGGCCTTGACTGCCTTGATTCGCATGAACCAGTCCAGCCCGACCCCGCGGAGGCAGGTTACACATGACGCCGTCGGTATGCTGTCTTTGGCGCTGCCCATTATGTTGGGACTGTATCTCTTGTTTCCTCGAATACAAGGGGGACTGTGGGGAGTCCCTAATGATCCATTGATCGGTCGCATGGGGTTAACTGAGGAGGTCAGTCCGGGGTCAATTCTGCATCTGCTAGAAAACGATGAAGTTGCATTTCGGGCGCAATTTGATGGACCCACACCTCCTGTGGAAGAGCGATACTGGCGCGCCTTGGTGTTGGAATCGACGGATGGTCGTACGTGGCGTCGTGGTGTCTTGAAAGACCAATCAACGCCTCTTGCCGTGATGCAGGAGTCAAAACCGATTCGATACACGACTACCTTTGAACCGAGTAACAAGAGATGGTTGCCTGTATTGGACTGGCCAGTGACTGTACCGCCCGGCACTCGCAGTGGTTACGGCCATGTGTTGGCATCCACAACCAATCTGTTGAGCTCATTGCGATTGGAATTGACATCTGACCGAGTTTTTTCAACCGCTCGGTTGGAGGAGATTGAGAAGCGGGCTAATTTGCAACTCGCTATACCGCCGACCCCTCGGGTTAAGGCCTTGGTTGCTCAATGGCGATCGTTGGCTTCTAATCCTGCCGAAGTGGTGCGTCGTGCTTTGGGGCACTTTCAGTCGGAGTCCTTTTATTACAGTCTTTCACCTGCTTCTCTTGGTGATCGACCGGTAGACCAGTTTATGTTCGATACGAGGGAAGGGTACTGCGAACATTATGCGAGTGCTTTCACGACGTTGATGCGGGTTGCGGGTATTCCCGCTCGAATGGTAGTCGGCTACATGGGTGGCGAAGTCAATGACGTGCTTGGTTATGTCGTGGTTCGACAGTCCGATGCGCACGCATGGACAGAGGTGTGGCTTCCCGCATCGGGTTGGATTCGGGTTGATCCCACGGCTGCGATTGCGCCCGAGCGGATTCGTTACGGAATCGATCTGCTTCGATCAATTGACGCGTTGGGTTGGTCTATTGGCGATGTACCTCGAGATGCGATGTTGGGATTATTGCAACGAGGTCACTGGGATCACGGACTGCGATGGGTCAAACACCGTTTTGATGCGGCAAATTACGGTTGGAACAAATGGGTGATGGATTTCGGTCCAGAACAGCAGTTTGTCTTTTTACGAACAGTCGGTTTGGATCAGTTTGGCCGCCCGCTTTTGCTCTTACTGCTAGTGATTGTGGTCGGGTTGTTGTTATTGGTTGGCCAGAGTCTGCTTTCCATGGGGCGATTGACTAGCGATCCCCTGCAACGGGCTTATCAGTATTTTCTCAGACGCATGGGGCGACTGGGTCTGACAAAGCATTCGTTTGAGGGGCCGTTAGATTTCGCCGAGCGTGCCATTCAGGAACGTCCTGATTGCGAACGATCTATTCGAGCAGTGACGCAACGTTACGTTGCCGCTCGCTATGGTCTATCGCAGCCAGTGTCTGTGGCCAGTGAAATTCGACGTCTGACGCGATTGTTGTGATGCGTAACTTCTCTCGGTTGCTGGCTTATCCGCGGATTTGTATCCTGTACCAGCTATTGTTCTTGAAAATAAGTTTTACGGACTCGCTCATAAACACGTTTAGCGGTAGCAATGCTGATCCCGGCCTGATTGGCGGTGGCTTCTAGCGCCTTTGCTTGCGTGGAATGTGCCCGTGCCCGTTCAATTCGAGCGTAGAGCACGATGTCGGCAGCCACGCGCGGAAAAGCATGATCCCGGTCGGGCGTGAAGTAAGGGCGGGGATCGAAGCCTTGGGCAAGAATCTGCAGTATGGCGGCAACGCTCGCTGCTTCATCGATGTTGAGTGGGTCGTCTCGAGCAATTTTATCTGCAAGTGATTGAAGTTGTTCTTCCAATGTCGGTAATCCTTTATGACTGGGGTTGATCGCAATCTAGATAATTAGACGCGGATATACTCGGGTGTGATCAAGTATTGATGACCAGAAGGAGGTTGTGTGAAGTTCAAAGAGTTTGTGACTCCCATCGGAGAGCGTTATTTCGAAGATTACGAGGCCGATTGTACTTATGATTGTGGGCAGCGATTAGTATTGGAGAGCGAAATCATTGAATTTGCGCAACGTTATGACCCGCAACCCTTTCATATTGATCCCGTTGAGGCGGGGCGTTCTATTTATGGAGGTGTGATCGCAAGCGGCTGGCATACTGGTGCGTTGACGATGCGGTTGCTGGTAGAGAATTATGTGTCGACGGTGGCAAGTTTGGGGTCGCCCGGCATCGAAACATTGCGTTGGCCTGCGCCAGTGCGCCCGGGGGACACCCTGACTGTAACAGTTGAAGTGCTTGAGGCGAGGGTTTCCCGGTCAAAACCGGATCGCGGCATCGTGCGTTCCGAGGTCCGCACCTCTAATCAAAAAGGGGTGCAAGTGATGGGATTGGTGTCTGCTAATTTTTTCCTGCGCCGAAGCACACATGAGTAGGATGTATATCGAGATACAAGGAAGATAAGACAATGAATGTGTTACGGGTAAATCGAGAACGTTTGTGGGACAGCCTGATGCAAATGGCTGAGATCGGTGCGACCGAAAACGGTGGATCGTGTCGTCTGGCCTTGTCGGATGAAGACAAGGTCGGTCGGGATCTCTTCATTGATTGGTGCAAGGATGCGGGTTGTTCAATAGAAATTGATCGCATGGGAAATATCTTTGCCACCCGCGCGGGTCGTTCCAATCGACTCCCCATTGCTACGGGTAGCCACTTGGATACGCAGCCTCACGGCGGGCGCTTCGATGGAGTTTATGGTGTTTTGGCAGGCCTAGAAGTCATTCGGTCGTTGAACGATCACCATGTTGAGACCGAGGCTGCGATCGAGGTGATTGTCTGGACCAATGAAGAGGGCTGCCGTTTTGCACCGGCCATGGTGGCTTCCGGTGTTTATGCCGGTCTCTTTGAATTGGATTATGCGCTCGAGCGTGCTGATGAGACGGGTGTCACCATGGGTGCGGAGCTTGAACGCATCGGCTATGCGGGTGATCGACCCTGTGGGGAGCATGCCCTCGGTACTTTGTTTGAGGCGCATATTGAGCAGGGACCGATACTGGAGCAGGCCGACGATACGATTGGTGTTGTTACCGGGGCGCAGGGAACGCGCTGGTATACGGTATCGATTACGGGCCAGGATGCTCATGCCGGATCGACACCCATGGCCGGTCGGCGAGATGCGGTCGTTGCTGCAGCGGCATTGATTGAATCGGTGGAGCGCATTGCGCATGAAAGATCCCCGCAAGCAGTTGGTACGGTGGGGGCTTTAACGGTTAGTCCCAATTCGCAAAACACAATTGCCGGCCACGTTGAACTTCGAGTGGATATGCGACATCCAGACGCTCGAATGATGACCGAAATGGATGGTGCGCTCAGAGACAGTGCAGCGATGATTGCCGAGGCGCGCAGTGTCGTGATCAATGTCGATGATATCTGGTACAAACCTCCGGTGGTCTTCGACAGCGATTGCATTGCGTCGGTTCGAGAGGCGGCTGCGACGCTGGGGTACTCTCACCAGGACATCGTCTCGGGTGCGGGTCACGATGCCTGTCAGGTCTGTTCCGTCGCACCGACCGCGATGATATTTGTTCCCTGTGCGGGTGGTCTTAGTCACAATGAAGCGGAGAGTGCCAAACCAGAACATCTTGAGGCAGGTTGTAATGTACTGCTCAACGCGATGGTGGAACGCTCAGGAGTTGTCGAATCATGACCCGTGGCCTTTGCATTGTTACCGGTGCCAGTCGCGGTATTGGCGCTGCGACGGCAATTGCGGCTGCGAAGGCCGGGTGGGATGTTGCGGTGAACTATGTTGCCAATCGAGGTGCTGCTACCCAAGTAGTTAACGAGATTCGTGAGTGCGGAAGAAAAGCCATCGCCATTCAGGCGGATGTCGCTCAGGAAGTGAATGTCATGCGCTTGTTTAAGCAGGCGGAAGATGAACTGGGCGCCGTCACGGCGCTGGTGAATAACGCCGGCACCACAGGTAAGATCACCCGTGTAGAGGATATGTCCAGTGAAGCGATGAAATCTGTGCTTGAACTGAATGTGTTAGCGACGATGATCTGCTCTCGAGAGGCAGTTCGACGGATGTCGACCAAGCGCGGCGGTGACGGTGGAGTGATTGTGAACGTATCATCAATTTCACCGCGCATCGGATCTGCCAATGAATTTGTTCACTATGCAGCGTCCAAGGGCGCTGTCGATGTTTGGACTGTTGGACTCGCGCGTGAAGTAGCCGCCGAGGGTATACGGGTAAATGCAGTTGCCCCCGGCATGATCAATACTGAATTGCATGCAGCAGCAGGTGATCCGGAACGAGCGCACCGCAATGCGCCATCGATCCCTATGGGTCGGGCGGCGGAACCAGAGGAGGTCGCGTCTGCCATTGTGTGGCTGTTAGGTGACGAAGCCACTTACTGCGCCGGTGCTATTCTGGAGGTGAGTGGTGGACGCTGAAGCGATCTCTACCCGTAGTGGGTAGCGACAACCGCGCAGCGTCAGTCGGTGTGGTCAAACTCAGGTATGACTTTTTCTATAAAGAGTTCTAGCGAGCGTTTTTGTTCTTTGAGCCCGAGGCCAAGACTTGCGTAATAGATGAAGTGATCGACGCCCAGGTCCCTGTATTGGTTTAGTTTTTGAATGACCTCATCAGGTGTGCCGAAGAGTAGATTGTCGTGCAGCATCTGTCGGTCATATTCATTCCGGTTTGCCACGGAGGCAAGATCAATCGCTGCCGGGAAGCCGTTGTCGACACCACCCATGTTTTTGAACAGGTTTTCAAACTGTCCAAGCTGTCTTATCGCTGCCTCTACCGGAACTGTCCATTGGTCCGCTGAATCGTAGACACAGGTATGCCGCATGGCCGAAAAGATGGGTCGCGATTTTCCAGGGTTCTCCTCGAGTGCGGTTTCAAGACGTTGCAGATAAGTCTCGACTTCAGTCATCGGCCGAGTAAGCGGCCAGGACATGATATTGCAGCCATGTTTTACCGCGTAGTCATAGGTGACGGGAGCCCGTGCGGCAACCCACACCGGTGGGTGGGGTTGTTGTAAAGGTTTAGGGACGGATGTGGCCGTTGGAAATGACCAGAATTCACCATCGTGAGCATAGTCCCCAGCCCACAGCGCTTTAACCGCGGGCAGCATTTCCTGCATGTAGCGGTAACCTTCTGACTGTTTAAGATCGGGATGCATGCGATCGAATTCTCTTTGATAGGCGCCGGAGCCAATCCCAAACTCGAGTCGGCCATCGCTATAAATATCGAGCAGGGCGGCTTCGCCGGCGACGTTAATCGGGTGCCAGTACGGCGCGACGACAACGCCGGTGCCTAGACGGATTCGTGAAGTGTGTGCGGCCCACCAGGTCAGTATTTGAAAAGGATTGGGCGCAATAGTCATTTCAAGCGCGTGATGCTCGGCGGCCCAGACAATATAAAAGCCACCTTCATCGGCCATTTTCACCATATCGAGGGTATGACGTTCGACGGTGGGCATGTCGACCTCCGGAGAGAGGCGTTCCATATTGATGGCGAGATGAAATTTCATCGGTTTGGCATGAGTTCAGTGATCTGTGATGTATTTAACCAACAATTGCGTGGTAAGAGGTGGCCGTGGGTCGGTCGCGGGCAGATCAATGTCGGCCTTGTTACCGTTTTCCTTCCGGGATGAGTCCCTGCGGCGCGAATCGAAGCGCTAGTAACAGGACAAGGCCCATGGTCATCAGGCGCATATGCGCGGCATTTTCCATTAAATGGTGACGAAGCGCACTGTCGGGGTCCATGCCCGCTGTGATGAGATCCATCAATGCAAGACCGATTGGCTCCGCTTCGATCCAGAAGAACCAGATAACGAAACCACCGATTACTGCGCCGAGGTTGTTGCCTGATCCGCCGACGATCACCATAACCCAGATGAGAAAAGTAAATCGTAGTGGTTGGTAAGATGCGGGCGTGAATTGACCATCAAGCGTTGTCAACATGGCGCCGGCTATACCGACAACGGCGGATCCTAGGACAAACACTTGGAGATGCCGCCAGGTGATGTCCTTCCCCATGGCACTGGCCGCGATTTCGTTATCACGAATGGCACGCATCATTCGACCCCAAGGGGATTTTAGCGCGGTCTCGGACAACCAAAAGACGACCAGCAGTACGCTAAGGAAGAGTGCCGCATAACTCAATTTTACGATGATAGATGATGCCTCGATCACGGGTATACCGAGTCGTTCTGCCCACGTCTGAACCCATACCGCACCCTGAAGGTCTATTTCATAGGGTACTGGTCGTGGTAATCCATTGACATTCTTGACGCCACGCGTCAGCCAATCTTCGTTTTTTAGGAAGTAGATGATGATCTCGGAGATGCCGAGGGTTGCGATGGCGAGGTAATCGGATCGCAACCCGAGCGCGATTTTTCCTACTACCCAGGCCGCGCCCGCAGCGAAGGCGCCACCGACTAGCCACGAAAATAAAATAGGAAGTCCAAATCCGCCAAGGAAGCCGGTTTTAGCCGGTTCCACCGCCTCGATAGCCGCGATTCCAGGATCGACAGTCACTCGCATGACAGCATAGCCAGCGATGACCACTGCGCCGGTCAACCAATAGCGTTTTTTCCCCCAATTCGCCGTTTTGAGCCAAGTAACTACTGCTATGCCGATCGAGATGCCGCCGAAGCATAGGCCAAGCATCGTGCGACTCCCGCCTGCTTGCCAAGCCTCCGGCACTGGTGGCACGGAGATGACGATTGCGGCAAGTCCTCCAAGCGCCGTAAAACCCATCACGCCGGCGTTGAAGAGGCCGGCATATCCCCATTGAATGTTGACTCCGAGGGTCATGATGGCTGAAATGAGGCAGAGATTGAGAATCGTCAATGCGACGTTCCAACTTTGTAGCGTACCCACCATGATCAGTAGCAGCGCCATCATGCCAAACAACGACAAATGTTTTGCTCGTGGGGTCATAACGTTCGCCCACTGAATAACCCGGTCGGTTTTATCAGGAGCACAATGACCAGGATCATAAAAGAGACGGCAAATTTGTAGTCGGTAGATAGAAGTTGAACAAGTCCGTCGGGTGCAAACCCACTGGGTAGTAGATAGGCCAGTACTTTCTTATATGCAAACGTCACGAATAATTCAGAAAAAGCAATAACAAACCCTCCTGCAATTGCTCCAAAAGGATTGCCAATCCCGCCTACGATAGCAGAGGCAAAAATCGGTAACAGTAATTGAAGAAACGTAAATGGCTTATAACTTTTGTCCAAGCCATAGAGTGTTCCCGCGATACATGCCAGGGCGCCAGTGATGATCCAGGTAACCATGACCACACGTTCCGGGTTAATTCCTGAAAGTAGTGCCAGGTCTTCATTATCGGAATAGGCGCGCATCGATTTTCCGGCTCGAGTCTTATTAAGAAACCAGAACAGAACACATACAATGATCACGGCAGTGACAACAGTAATGCTTTGTGAGGTTTTGATGGCAAGACCTTGATCTAAGCCTGTCATTGCCTTGAAGGCTCCAGCCTTCAAGATGAAACGGGTGCCGTCGTTAAATACCTGATCGTTCGGACCGATGATGAAGCGAATCAGGCCGCCGAGTAAGAACATTAGACCGACGGAAACGATGAGATAAGTGACCGGCTGTGTCTTTTCTTGCCGGTAATAACGGTATACCAATCGATCAGTGACCAGGCACAGGCCAATCGTGATTGCAATGCCCACTGGAAGGGCCAATAGTGCCGTTGGCAGTGGTCCCAGGTTGATGCCCCTTGCTTGCAGCGCCCAGGTTACCAGTATCGTCGCCATCGCCCCGAACGACATAATTTCACCGTGGGCAAAGTTGGAAAACCGCAGTACCCCGTAAACCAGGGTGACGCCAAGTGCGCCCAGTGCCAGTTGACTCCCGTAGGCAAGCCCTGGAACGATGGCGAAGTTACTCAACAGTGCCAGTACGTTAAGAAAATCTGTCACCTGACTAGCCGCCAAGAAATGCTTTACGAACGTTTGGGTTTGCCAGTAATGCGCTACCCGTATCGGTATATCGATTGCTGCCCTGTACCAGAACGTACCCCTTGTCGGCGATGCTAAGCGCTTGTTTGGCGTTTTGTTCTACCATTAGGATAGCAATGCCTGATCGGGCTATTTCAATAATTCGATCAAACAGTTCGTCCATCACGATGGGCGACACGCCGGCGGTCGGTTCATCCAACATCAAAACCTGGGGTTGGGTCATCAGTGCGCGGCCTACCGCCACCTGTTGGCGTTGTCCTCCTGAGAGTTCTCCGGCTGCTTGGCTGCGTTTTTCTTTTAGGACAGGAAAGAGGTCAAAGACCTGGGTTAGGGTATCGGAGAAATCATCCCGCCGAATAAAAGCGCCCATTTCTAGGTTCTCTTGCACTGTGAGCGAGGTAAAGACGTTGTTGTTTTGAGGAACGAAGCCCATTCCGTTGCGTACTCGCTCTTGTGGTTTTAAGTGGGTAATGTCCCTGTCGCCCATCAAAACGCTTCCCTCCCGCAAAGGCAGCATGCCGAACACCGCCTTCATCGCAGTGGATTTACCGGCGCCGTTTGGGCCCACCACAACCGCGATTTCGCCTTGCTCCACGCCAATGGTGCAGGCGTGAAGGATGTCGGTTCCTCCATAGCCGGCAGACATCTCCTTGCCAATTAGAAAACTCATTGATGGGTGTTACGTGTTTTACGGCCAGCACCAAGATAAGACTCAATAACGGAGTCATTCGCCATAACCTCCTGCGCGGAACCTCTCGTCAGTACTCCACCTTCGTCCATGACGATGACCGGATCACACAGTTTGCTGATGAACTCCATGTCATGTTCGATCATGCAGAAGGTGTACCCTTGTTCCTGATTGAGTCGCAAGATGGCATCAGCAATCCTGTTGAGGAGGGTTCGGTTTACGCCGGCACCTACTTCGTCGAGAAAGACGATCTTGGCTTGCCCCATCATGGCTCGCCCCAGTTCGAGTAGCTTTTTCTGGCCGCCGGAGAGGTTGCCTGCAAATTCGTTAGCGACTGATGTCAGTTCAAGGAAATCGATGACTTCATCTGCTTGTTTTCGTATAGCCAGTTCTTGATCGTGCACAGTCCTGGGGCGAAGCCACGTATCAATGAGTCGTTCTCCCGGCTGGTTTGCAGGGACCATCATGAGATTTTCCTGCACCGTCAGCGTCGCAAATTCGTGGGCAATCTGAAAGGTGCGTAACAGCCCTTTAGCGAAGAGTTGGTGGGGTTTAAGGCCAGTAATCTCCTCGTTTTCCAAATAGATGTGGCCGGCGGTGGGAGGGTAGACGCCCGCAATCACATTAAACAGGGTGGTTTTGCCCGCACCATTCGGTCCGATGAGGCCGGTAATGGTGCCTTGCTCAACAGTTAGGGATACATCGTTGACTGCGTGAATGCCCCCAAACTGTTTGTGGAGGTGTTCGACAACAATCACGGTGGCAGCGTCGAAAGCGAAACGGCCCGGGAATACCCGGACCGTTTCTTTGGGTGGGTTAGCGGAAACGAACGGTTGTGTTCTTGCCGCCTTTAACAAGTATTTCTCGATAGTTGCCAGCCGATTCGCCAGCCCCGATTAATTCCACGGAAGAGGCACCAACATAGTCAACGTCACCGCCACCAGCAATGATCTTGAGTGCTTTGCCGAGTTCACCGGGAAAGATTTTTTGACCAGGTGCGTTAGCAACAGACATGACCTTACCTTTAAACGCCTGGCTATCGGTTGAATTGGCCGCCTGCATAGCCATGATGATCAACGCCGCAGCGTCGTAGGATTCCGGTGCGAAGGGACCTGACTTAAAGCCCGCTGCGCTCGCCATTTTTTCAAACGTCGCTGCACCCGGACTATCCGTTCCTGGCACATCACCAATTGATCCATTTAGACCGTCACCAATGGCCGCTGGCAGACTGTCGCCGATCATGCCGTCGGGCAGGTAGAACACGTCAAATGCGCCTGTGTCGAGGGATGCCTGGATGATGCCTTTACCACCTTGATCAAGATAACCCGCTACAATCAGAATTTCTCCACCTGCCTGAGCCAATGCCGCGACTTCGGCACCGTAGTCACCTTTGCCGTCTTCATGTGAGACGTTAATCGTGACTTTTCCACCGACCTTTTTGAAGTTGGTTTCAATGCTGTCAGCAAGACCTTTGCCGTAGTCATTGTTGGTGTAAGTGATTGCTGCTGATTTGTAACCTTGATCTTTTAATATGGCCGCGACCACCTGTCCCTGACGAGCGTCTGACGGGGCCGTCCGGAAAAAGAGCCCGTTATCTGCAACCGTTGAGAGTGCCGGCGATGTGGCAGAGGGCGAGATCATGACAACGCCATTAGCCATGGCAACATTTTGCAGAATAGCCGTCGTGACGCCTGAACAGTCGGCACCCATAATGGCGTTGACTTTGTCAGATGTAATCAGGCGTTCGGCCACAGCCGTTGCCGCCGCAGAATCGATGCAGGTGGAATCACCACGGACCACCTCGATTTTTGATCCGCCCATAAAGGAACCACTGTCGTTCACTTCCGATATCGCCAGTTCAGCCCCTGCCGCCATGGCCGGTGTCAGCGATTCAATGGGCCCGGTAAAACCTAGAATAATTCCGATCTTAACGTCATCGGCTACGGCTTGGCCGGTAAGCAGCGTCGCCGCTGCCAAAGCCAGAAATACTTTCCTCATCAGAGTTCTCCCCAAAATAGAGTTTGTTCTACCCTGGCCTTCGGTTCATGTCGGTCAGTTTCGGCCGGGGGGGGAAAATTATACACAGTGCCCGGTGGATTGGGGTAATTGAGGGGTCTGTTCGGGGCTCCTCGTGTGGAGTGTTTCGAGGAATGCGTGAAACTGGCGATAGCACATAGCGACAGGAGGCCAGTGTAGCGTCGAACATCCGTGCGCAGAACGGCTCGTTATAATGACGGGTGGTTCATGGCTAGAGAATGATCGGATGATTGAAAAGCGTCTTTTTGGGCGGACAGGTCACTGGAGCACTGCGACCATATTCGGTGCAGCAGCCCTTAAGAACGTAAGCCAGTCGGTCGCCGATAGAACCCTGGATGTGTTGCTTGAGTATGGGGTGAATCATATTGATACCGCACCTGCCTACGGCGATTCTGAAAAACGGGTAGGCCGTTGGATGCCGGCGCATCGCGACCTGTTCTTTTTAGCAACTAAGACGCGGCAGCGAACTTACGCACAAGCTAAGGTTGAATTACATCGCTCGCTTGAGCGGCTGCGGGTAGATCAGGTCGATCTGATTCAGATGCACGCGTTGTACCATCCTGACGAATGGGATACAGCGATGGCTGACGATGGTGCGTTGCAGGCGCTGATTGAGGCGCGTGAAGAGGGTCTTGTTCGCTTTATTGGGGTTACTGGACACGGCTGGACGATCGCCGCGATGCATCGCCGTAGTCTCGAACGATTTGGTTTTGATAGTGTCTTGTTACCGTACACGCCTTCGATGCAGCAAAATGAGCGTTACTCACGTGAGTTTGAATGGTTATTGTCGACCTGTCGTGAACGGGGGGTTGCGGTTCAGACCATAAAGGCCATTGCTCGGGGTCCTTGGGCTGGAAGGGAAGAGACATACAACACCTGGTACCAGCCGTTAGACCAGCCATGGGAGATTGATCAATCGGTTCATTGGGCGCTTGGGAGAAAAGAAATTTTCTTGAACACGGCCGGTGATGTGGATTTATTGCCGCGAGTGCTGGATGCCGCTGCGCGATATTCGAATCAGCTGGAGTCTATTGATATAAACGAACTGCAATCTCGTGGCCGTCTTTCCTCTTTATTTGGTATTGGCACATGACATTGATCGACCCCACAATGTATTTGCTGATCAGTCATCTGTACTTGTGCGATCGGTTGCCCTGAATTGGTATTACACCACTATGACCGACAGCCGTCTTAGGTTTCTTATTGTCGGGGCAGGACGCGGGGGCACCAGTTTGTTGATGGGGTTGCTGGACGCGCATTCTCGACTGGAGGTTGGACTCGAACGACACACGGTTGAATGCCTCATGGGGCATGGATTAGGGGTTCCCACGGCTGACATTCGGAAGGATCTGGCACAGGTTCGTTCAGCGCAATTTCGTGCGGCGTGTGATAACGATGCGGCGCAACATCCGGCCGTGGCGTGGGGTAACAAGATCACGACTGAACAGATCTATGGGCTCGAGGATCAGAACTTTGCTAACCCCGGCCAGGTTGATGTACTGAAGATTTTGTTTGAAGGGTATCTTTCCGATGTCATTGTTATATTTATTCTGCGTGATGGCAGAACCTGTGTGCGGTCAAAGTTGGCCAGAACCACGCAACAATTAGCGCATGCCTGCGCGCGGTGGCGGTACTCGGTACAAGTCATGGATTACCTTGAACGTTACCATGCGAATACAGTGACGGTACGTTATGAGGAGTTGGTTAAAAATCCACAAACTGTATTGCGGAATCTTTGCGATGTCTTAGATGTTGAGTTTGAACCCAATATGCTGGCCGGGGTAGCGAATGAGAAGTTACCGGGTGAATATCGAAGTGATCGCATTTCAAAGGCGAGCTTATCCTTCGCGGGTGCGCCAGTGCTGGCGTTTCCGTTGTTGATGGATGAACTGCGTCGTCTCGGGTATATCAGTCCCGCGCGTTTCTGGGTGGGGAGACTCACCTACAGCCGTTGGAGTCCGTTACTGTTCTTGGTGGTAGGCGCTATTGCGGTGATGAGCGTGCAGTCTTTTCTAGGTTAGTGATCGACGGGGACAGGAAGTTCTGTGTAGAAACAGCTCTTGAAGCCGTGACCACAGATGGGAAAGTCGGCCGTGGTTTCGAACAATACAGTGTCATTGTCGCAATCGACTTTAACTCGACAAATAGCCACGAACTGGCCATCGTCTTCTCCCATGACCCAGACGCGATTTAGCGTCCGGCGATATAAAGTGAGAATGCCGGTTTTACAAGAAGCTTCCCACGCCTGCTGATTAAGGAATCCCACCATCAAGACTTCGTGGGTATAAGCGTGCTGGAGAACAAAAGGAGCCAGGCCACCCATCTTGTCAAAATCTAACTCGCGTGGTGTGAAGTGATGGGTGCCTGTTGGCACAGGGTATTGCGCGTTCTGATTAGTCATTTCAGGTAGTCAAAGCAAATTAGCGAAAATAGTGTTTGTTTTTCAGGCAAAACGATTCATCTCGTCAGCTAAAGTTTGGGTTGCCCCATGGGGGTCATCCGCAGCGCAGATACGACGACCGATGATTGCCCGCCGTGTCGCAATCCCCTGGGCGGCCTGGAAGGATTCTGTGATGGAGCCGCCCAGTGGGCCGATGCCAGTGACGTAAAGCACTGGTTCAATGACGTGTGTAAGCAACCATTCGCTGCGTCGTTGGATATTCTCAGGTTCGTTAGCCGGGAGGACAAAATGTGTTGCCCCGAGGCCTGCAGCAAGCGACATGATGCGGTCGACGGTATCGTCAGCCAGATAACCCCCGCCGCTGATGGCGTAGTCGGGTACTGGGATATGACCGCCAACAACCGGGTCGAGACCAGCGTTTAGGCTGTGGGTAACGAACTCCCGCACCGCTGTAGGGCCTGCCACCGGGAAGAGTATGAGCCCGCTGATCCCGGTCTGTTCGCAGATTCGAACAAACCCGCCGGCGCTGTCGGGCATATCTGCTCCGGCTTTCTGATGATCATAGATGACGGGCTTTTCGGTGAACTCCCGAATGGCTTTAACGGCATTGAAAAGGCCTATATGAAGCACCGCGTGCATTCCCAGTTTGTATTCGACGACCTCGTCGATGTCACAGGTGGCGTCGACGACCCGTTTCAGATCATCGAGCGTCTCCAGGTCGAGTGCGGGTACCAGTCCTAGCGACTGCATAGATTTCATCCTGATTGATGTAATAGATTGGACTGTGCCCACTCTGTGTGGTGACTTTCAACCACGATGTTATTGGGGAAGGTGTTCGAAGCCGTTATCCATTGCCCGCAGTCGATAGTGGGTGACAGACATCGCGCAACAGTCGTTGGTTCGGTTCGATGAGCTCACCGGCCCGAATTACCCAGGCCGGAATCAGTCGTTGGTCCACGGTTAAGGTTTCTGCTTGCCCATCTGACAGCGTCCATGGCCCCTGTTCGCAATTGAGTACCGTAATGTCGGCACGAGAGCCGACCGCCAGTGTGCCGATTTCATTTTCTTCGCGAATCAATTGGGCCGGGTGATAGGTAGTACGCGCAATTACCTGTTCCAGAGCCATGCCAAGACCCCATAGACGTGTCATCGCCCCACAAAGGCTGTAATCAAGTTTGCTGTCGTCATGGTAGCCGTTGAAGTCCGCGTGTACATCGCTACTGATAGTGTGGGGAACAATCTCGGCTTCCAGCATGCGCGATGCAATGTCATAGCTGAAGTTCAGTCCATACCCGATATCAAAGTGGATACCTTTCTCGAGGGCTTCGAACACAGCCGGTGGAATAGATTGACTTTGGCCCATGATCCCATCGGGCATCGCACTGTAAACATGGGCTAAGGTGTCGCCAGGGCGCAGCAGTGAAACGGCTTTTTTTAGTACTGTCTCGGCACCTGGCCGGGTGGCCTCATTAACAGGGAATAACTCACCGGTGTGCACGTAGATAGGTAAATCAGCCTGGTCAGCGGCAACCAACGCCATTTCCAGAACCGTTGTTCCCCAGTGTGAGAGTCCGCCCGATTCTGCGTGGGATTTAATACCTTTAACAAAGCCGGGATACTCGTTAGCAACACGCACAATCTCGTCGACTCGTGTCATGTCTGGGCTGTGCAGGGTGGTTCCTTCCATACCACCTCGCAATGCACCTGCCAGATTGGCAGACACAAAACTACGCACATCGGTTTTAGCGTGGTCGGCAATATGTCCTTTAAATCCGCCGACAGTCCACGCACCGGCACTGCCTTGGTCAACAATCGTGGTCGCGCCTGAATGGATGCCGGCATCATCTGCCGGTAACCCGAAATTGGTGACCCATTCGTAGGCATGTACATGCAGATCAATGAGGCCAGGACAAACAATCTGTCCCGTGGTGTCGAGCACCTGGCGGGCATTCCAGTCTGCCGAAGCTGGTCCAAAAGCGACAATTCGCTTGTTCGCGATGGCAATCTGACCGTGTCCCTTAAACCCGGATAAGGGGTCGATCAATAGATCGCCGGTAATCAGGAGATCACAGTCCACAATCGGAAATTGTCGGATCAATAGTAATGGAGCCCAACGGACAACCTACCATAAGAGTGACTACGATATCCAAAGCAGTTTTGCCGCGTTTGCTGTTACGGGTATATCGGGATTTCACTCGGAAACGCATGCTGGTTGTTGTGGTCAACTGGAATGCGGATAACTCGAATAATGGCCGTCATGGGTAGTGTGTCATAAAGGTGTGGAAACAGGTCACCGTCTCTCGCTGGTTCCCAGATGATGGACAAATGAGTAGCATCCACAGTGACTAAGACCAAATCGCGTTGCCCGACAAAATGACGAGCAGCCGTCTGCGCAACCTGTTCGGCAGTAGAGAAGTGAATGTAGCCATCGATGAGGTCGATGCCCCATCCTTCAAAAATACCGCGTGTTTCGGCTTTCCCCCAAATTGATGCGGGGCAGATTTTGTAGATGAGCTTAACCATGATGAGTGATATTACTTTGGCTTTTGAGCGGTCTGGATCTGGACCACCTCTTATTATCCTGCATGGTTTGTTTGGTTCATCGACCAACTGGGGGTCTATTGCACAGTGTTTAACGAAGTCTTATTCCGTTGATCGGGTTGATCTTAGAAATCACGGTGCTTCGCCATGGCACGACACGATGGATTACCTGGACATGGCTGACGACGTCAAGCAGTTCATCGAACAGCACCAATTAGAAAACCCAATCCTGCTAGGCCACAGTATGGGTGGCAAGGTGGCGATGGTGTTGGCCGTGCGTTATCCGGCTCTGGTTAAGGCGCTTGTTGTCGTTGACATTGCCCCAGTGACAACAGATACCCGTCATACCAGCGTCGTACGTGCATTGCGCAACCTGAATCTCGCAGCGGTGAGGAGTCGGCGGAATGCGGAGATGGCATTGTCTTTTGACATTCCAGACGCCAGTTTGCGGCGCTTTCTCCTTCAAAATCTAATTCGGCGGGAAACGGGCTACGTATGGCGCATCAATCTTCAAGCGCTCGCCGACAATATTACGATGCTGGCGGACTTTCCCGTGTTACCAGGTTGTTATTCCGGTCCGACACTCTTTGTGCGCGGTGGTGATTCCAAGTATGTTCAATCTAAGCACGAGTCGGTAATTCGAAAAATGTTTCCGCGTTCAGCCATTCGGACCATTGTTCGAGCGGGGCATTGGCTTCACGCTGAAAAACCACGGGAATTTCTCTATGAACTGGAGCGCTTTCTGACGCCTGTTGTTAAGGACTAGTTAGCCATGGGAGTGGTTTCGCCGAAGCCTGTACGATAGGTGGGTGGCAATATACGGTAGTGCACAGTGTTGGGGTTATGCTCAATGCGGCCTAACCTGCTGGATATGTCAGGGCTTGTGAGTATGGTTTGAAGTGTTTGGACAGTCCTATTTATACATAAAACATTAAAACGATCTGAGTAAGTAGAGAGAGTATCGCATGGCCGTCGGGTATAAGAATTAGCTCAAGCCGGGTCATTAGGTCAGAGGTTTATCGCCGGTCTAGATCGTTTATTGGCGGAACGCAGTTGGCCTGGAGAGTGTCGATATGAACATAGTGGTGATATCAGATCTCTTCTGTGAGTGCTCTGGCGAGTGTTTGTTATGGTGATCAACGTGATAACAAGATGACGACGGGTGTTAGGGTTAGATCGGCCACTGAATGCGATATTTCTGACCTCGCGTATGTGCTGATGGTGGCCTCCGGTGGTGTGATGGAGGCGATTTATCATGACGCTATACCGGGACAGGGGGCCAAGCGGGTTATCGAACGATTGTTCTCTCGCGTAGGGGCGTCTACGGCGCTAGTCAATTGTTGGATTGCCGAATATGAAGGACAAGTTGTGGGTGGACTAAACGCTTTTTCGTTAGCGTTGTTTGATGGGGAACCGCCTAATCCTTGGCTGCGAGAGGATCGTCAGGGTCTCTTTACGCCTTTTAGAGCACTGTTCAGCGAGGTTGGCTGTGAAGAAGGTTACTACGTGAGGGCGGTAGCTGTTTATTCCAAGTTTCGCGGTTTGGGTGTGGGCGAGGCGCTTATGACACAGGCACATAACGATACTCGAATTAACCGCTTTTCCAGGACATGCCTGGCTGTTTTTTCTGACAATACGTCAGCGGTGGAGTTTTACAAACGTTTGGGATACACCGAGATCGCGCGCCATCCCGCCCCAACGCATCAACTAATGCGCTACCAGGGTGACACCGTGTTGTTGGTTCGAGAGGTCTGAAGAAGATCGACGACGTGGACTGTCTAGTGATGGTCAGGGGTTCGCGCTCACCCTCGGCAATAATGATGTGCATTAACACTGAAGAGAATGACAGAACGGAAGGAGGAGTCCCCTGTTGATCGAGGTGATTGCGTTTCAGTTGCCGGAGAAGATGACACGAGAAGAACTCATAAAACTATGAGGAGACCACTGACAAGTGGAGAAACATCAGGGAACTGATTCGAAAGAGTTGCATCTACGATGCTGATGCTGGTCTAGGCGGTGGTGTTTATCATTGGAAGTCAGTGGCAGCGGCTGATGAATGGCATGGAGCGGACTGGCGTCAATTGGTAAGAGATCTCTACGGAAGTGATTCAGTGGTCCGTCGTTTTGAATGGATGATTTTTTTGCGGTCTTTGCTTGGCGAGGTTAAAGAGGAGATCGGTTGACTTCTTATCCGATGGCGTTGTCTAAGGTCCAATCGATCACGCCTTACAGGCGTCGCTCTACCGCTTTGGGCAAAGTCGAGAGTCGTCGCATTTCGCTGGTTGTTAATACGTTCGGGTTCTCAAGGTAATCAAGCATCATGTCTGTCCTGTCGAGTCCCCAAAAAAGTGCGTTGTTAACGGCAAACGTGGGAACACCATAAACACCGAGGGCGATGGCCTGTTCGGTATTCTGACGTAGGACATCTTTGACAGAGGCAGAAGAAATTAAGTCGTTAGCATTCGGGAGGTTCGCTTCGAGCGTGAGTCCATGGAACCCCTCCTCGGTATGCACATCTTTCCCTTCTCCCCAGATGTAGTTAAAAATCAGGTCCACCACCTCGTGAGTTGTGTTTTGTGCGATGGCAAGACGTAGAGATTTAAGTGGGTTAAATGGGTGAGCCGGGGGCGTTGTGAAGGGGATGCCATGTCGTTCGGCATACCAGTGACAATACTGATACGTGTCTGTTCGTTTGCTTGGAATTTCTGCGGGGCCTTTTTGCTCCCAGTGATTGAGCAGGCCAGCGAATAAGATTGGAACCAAGCGCACATCAAGAGAATCGGGTAGGCGCTGAAAAGTTTTGAACTGAAGATAAGAAAACGGCGAGATGAAATCAAAATACCAGTTAGCTGAATGATGCATGTCGGGCTCCATACGCGTTTTGTTGGTGATTCGAAATTCAGGGAAGGGGAGGTCTGTGTTGGAAGATTGGCGCACGGACTTGGGATATCCAAGGAAGTATTTTCGATTGCGCTGATCGATCGATCAACGCAGGGTGCGAGCGAAAGCGCGGATATCGTCGATGAGCAACTCGGGCTCCTCTAGCGCCGCAAAATGACCGCCGCGCGGCATCTCCGACCAGTGGGTAATATTGTAGAGTCGTTCTACGTAAGATCGCGGTGGCCAAGCGAGGAGTTCCGCTGGGAAGAGCGCGGCCGCAGTGGGCACTTCGACGCGTCGATTGTCCGTCGATAATAGACGGCCACCTTCCTCCCGTCTTCCATAGTAGATCCAAGAGGCAGTGTTGAAGGTTTTAGTGACAAGATAGACCATGATGTTCGTTAGTAGAGAGTCCTTCGTATGCGCACTCTCAATGTTGTCGCCATCGGTATCTGACCACGAGTTAAATTTCTCAATAATCCAGGCAGCCACACCGACCGGGCTATCCATCATTGCGTAACTTAAGGTCTGTGGTTTGGTGGCCTGCTGTGTCCGATAGCCGTTTTCCAGCAACTGATCGCGCTCAAATTGAACTGCCCAGGCTTCTTCTTCAGGACCATGCGGGCCATCGGGATGGCGCATGGTCAAAATGTTGATATGAATAGCCTGGCAGGCAGGTGCGTGCTCGAAACCAAGCCAGCTTGAAATGGCGCCGCCCCAATCTCCTCCTTGTGCCAGGTAGTTCGAGTATCCCAGGACGTCGATCATCAATCTGTTGAAGAGCTCGGCCATTTTGCGTGGGCCGATCGGTCGCCCCGGGCGACCTGAGAACCCAAACCCCGGCAAGGACGGTACGATGACATCGAAAGCATCGTCTGTACTCCCACCAAATCGCTGCGGGTGAGCCAGTGGTTGGATGATGTCCAGAAATTCGACGATGCTGCCGGGCCAGCCATGACTAATAATCAAAGGCAGGGGCGAGGGCCCATCGCCTTTCTCTTGAATAAAATGCAGGTCGATTCCCTGCACTGGAGCAATGAAGTGGGAGAAGCGGTTGATCGCGGCTTCTTGTTTTCGCCAGTCGAATTCATTTAACCAGTAAGCGCACAATTCCTTCATATAACCAAGAGGGGTGCCGTAAGCCCAGCCACCGTCATCTGGCATTTCGTGCCAGGGGTAATCCGCGACTTGCGTGCGAATCTTCTCCAGGGTTTTATCAGGAACGTCTATTCGAAACGGATGGATCACGACCGAATCTCAAAGTGGTTTTTTGTAGTCATTTATTTAACAAATTTTTCATCAGTGGCTCAGTGTCAGGGTTGGCTCCATGGGTGTTTCTTTGTGCCACCGAGGTACTTATAGCATTTACCCGACTGCTCGAGTTTGTGAGCCATCGACCGGCAAGCCACTGGCAGTGAAACCAGCCCAACGTGTTATAGCAGTTGCTCGTTCCTGATCTCCTTTTATGGAGTGTTAGGTGCCTGCAGCCCATGAATCACCCAAAATGAACACGAGTAAAGCGGTGTTCGGTACAATTTCGGTGTAGCCGACTGATAAATACAGCCTAATCCAGCAGTCAGACAATGGCCCTTTGGCTTACAACATTTTACTGATCCGAGTGATAACGCGATGGATATATTTGATGTGATTTACAACTGCCGCTCGATGCGGCGCCTCGATGAGAAACCGGTGCCCACGGAGTTGTTGGTTGAGTTGGTCGGGGCGGCTAACCAGGCGCCTTCTGGTTCCAATAGGCAAATGGCGCGTTGGTTGGTGGTCACTGATGCTGACGTCAAGAAAGACTTGGCGGAGTTAAATAGAAAGGGGGTCGAAAGTTATCTCGGGCCGAAGGAAACAAGGCCTGATGCGTTAGCGCATCAATCAAAGGAAAAGCGTTCGAGAATGCTGAATGCGGTTATCTGGCAGATGGAGCACATGGCGTCGGTACCGGCGATTGTTATAGCGTGTATGGACTTTGGAGAGCCAGTGAATGACACAATGATGAGTCGCGGTGGTGGATCCATATGGCCAGGTGTTCAGAATCTCTTACTGGCAGCCAGGGCATTGGGGTTGGGTGCAACGCCGACCACTCTGGCGTTACGGGATCGGCAGGCAGTTGCTGAGGTGCTCAATTTGCCGAGTACCATGGCAGCATTTTGTCTTATTCCCGTAGGCTACCCATTGGGTCGGTTCGGGACTGTAGTCAGAAAGCCGTTAGACGAAGTCATGCGCTGGGATCAATGGCGCTGAGATTGGCTGATGCCATGACTTGAATCTAATCGATGAGCGTTAACCGATAACCAACCCTTGGGAAATGGACTGCCATTTCGCCACACTGGTTGTTATTGATCGTTAGAGAAACGGTCTCTTTGCTCACTGAGCGGACCTGTCCTTTGATGGGCGTTTCTCCACTGTCGGTGACAGGAGAGATGCAGGCGTTCATTCCCGGTTGAATGCCCTGTGGATCTCTCGAGTCGGATTGTTCCTCGCCCACGGGCAGGGCGTCTTTGGCGATATCGAGCGCATCTTTGGGAGACATTGGGGTGGGGTAGCCATGGCCCAGGGCTTTCATGCGTGAGGCCCAGGCGTTCAGTAGTGGAAATTCAGACAAGAACTCCTCGGCTGATGCGTAGCGTTCGCATATGAACCAGACAATGAACCATGCCAGAAGATCTGGAAGACCGGGGGCGTCTCCAAGGACATACGGGCGACCCGTTTCAAAGCGTTTCTCCAACCAGCCTAATTGGGGCCGAAGTTGGGCCAGCGTGTGTGGGAGATCTTCAGCTTCTTCAGCGAAGTTGCCCGTTGGCCCAAGATAAAGGCGCGCACGATCAGAAACCAATGCGGGGGGCAGCGATTCTGCAACCGGGGCAAATGCCACGCGGAGTGCCAGATCAAACAGGGGCCCGTCAGTCCATCGAGAGAGAGCCAAAGGCAGACCCGCACCTTGGTTGGGAAAAAACGTCGGCTCTGGAAAGCGTTTTTCAAGCTCGCCAAAAATGCACTGGGTATCACAATACATATCGGCACCAATTTGCATAACCGGAATTCGTCTATAGCCGCCCGTCATAGCAAATAATTCTGGACGATCAGGGAGCCGGTTTTGTTCTACCGAGTACCAGGTAAGTTGTTTAAGACCAAGGCCTGTTCGCACTTTCTCCGAAACGGGGGACGCGGGATAGTGGTGAAGAATGATTCGATCCATGTCGGTGAATAGCTCCTGATTTTAAATGCACGATCGAAGTGTAAATCGAATGCAGGCCGCCGCCCTCGCTCGGCTCGATGGGGTTGCCCGTTAGCAGGTGAGTCCGCTATACGTTGTTACCAGGGCGGCGGTTGCCCCCAACGGTCCCACGAGGTGGTTGCGCTGGTGGGCAGTCGGCTCGTTGGTCCAAATTTGCCGCGTGGATAACCAATGGGAATACAACAGTGAAACTCCATTTCTTCGGGCACTTCGAACATTGCGTTGACGCGTTCCATCACTTGTGGATGTAGCGTGGTCAGAACGCTACCAAGGCCCAGTGCGCGGGCTGCCAGCAGCAGATTTTGAACTCCAGGAAAGGTAGACGAAGCGGCCACTCCTGACTGTTCTGAATAGACCAGAATAATGGTGGGTGCATTGACCATTTCATCGGCCAATAGTGCTGGCAAGCGGTAGACCGAGTTCTCTGGAATGTCGGCCTTGCTGGTCCAGCCATAACCATCACGGCGTTTGGCCCACCAGGCTTCAAAGTACAGTTTGCCAAATTCACAGATAGCGTCACTGTCACGGATTACGAGGTAACGAGCGGGTTGAGCATTACCCCCGTTCGGTGCTTTGGAAGCCGCGTTTAAGATGATTTGTAACTGTGCGTCGGAAACCGGACGATCTGGGTCGAGGCGACGCGTCGCACGTTGACTAAACATGGCTTCGCCGATCGGCATTGCCAGTTCCGGTGGGGAGTCGAGGCGTACCATATCCATCGTTTTGTTCCTTAAGAGTTTGTTTTGTACTGTTATGTTGGTGAAGTGGGCATCAATTTAGAGTGTAGCCGCTGTTAACCACGTGTATGGCCTTTTGTTGAGCGTATTGTGTCCATAATCCTCGCTCCACCATTCATCGTAAAACACCACACCCCACCGCAT
>JYMV01012881.1_pt1 | contig 27318 bp, 19 predicted proteins | sample 338911 | NCBI WGS metagenome assembly JYMV01 (sample SAMN03354496, study PRJNA234377) | hydrothermal vent metagenome | biome: Deep sea; feature: Hydrothermal plumes at the Eastern Lau Spreading Center, Western Pacific Ocean; material: Seawater | place: Tonga | collected 2009 | depth 2000 m m
ATCTCCTTCAGCCATATCAAAACCCATTCTCACTGCATCGCCTTTACCCTTGCCTGATTGTTGTCCGATCTTGATCCGATGGCTGTCTTTGTACTTTTCAGCAATTTCCTGAATCTTCTCCCAGGTGCCGTCTTTAGAGCCACCCTCGATAAAAATCAATTCTACCCATCTCCCAAATTGTGGAGTTCGCAAAATAGCATCCTCTATATTGCCGCTTTCATTCATCGCCGGAACCACAATTGACACCGAGTATTTTTCATCTACTTCTTTATCCCCGGATACAGGAAGTGGCATGGCGAAGCTGAAAGTATTCAACGCGAACAATCGGAAAAACGGGAACTTTGCTACATACCTGTTCATTAAGTGTGAGACAATCGGGACATTGATGGGAATAAGCATTCGCTTTGTAGTCCTGTACACATCAAATCCACCCAAATAGAGCAGGTTATTGATATCTACCTGAGATAGCCAATTTTGGGCAGGCGTTTTAAATTTCAGCCCCATTAACTCTGCCATCTTGATCAGGGGCTCCCATAGATAGTTATAATAGGTAACCATGATCTTTGTTTTGGGGTGAGAAATCTTGCGCAACTGATCAAACAGGCTCTGGATATCGGTAATGTAACCGATAAGATTGGATAAAATGATGACATCGAACTTCTCTTCAATCTCCAAAGCTTCGGCGTCCATTACTTCAAACTGGATATCTGGAAATTGCTCGCGGGCAGCGGTGACCATACCCTCGCTGAAGTCGATACCCAGTTTTCGACGCCCTTTAACCTGATTAAGGAGTTCTCCTGCCCCTGCCCCTATTTCCAATACGGATTGATCGTTATGGATAAAATAATCGATGTACTTGGCGATATCGGTCCAATAGTAGGTCCTGCGCTTTCGATAATCAACACGCTTTTTCGCTAGTTTATCGAAACACTCTTTAAATGCTGCAGCTTTGCTTTTTAACGCCATCGGGTAATTTCCAAAACACCGCGCCAAAGATAAAATATATGCAAGGATATTATAATAACAGATCAGGAACATTATAGGGTTTGTATGCGTTGTTATAATTATTGAACTTTGTTCAATGAAGTTTTGAGTGCATTAAACAAATGCACAAGGGCAATAGAACGATCGAATGGGCATCAGCAGAGTAGGTTTGATGATGGTAGCAGCACTTTTGGTGCTCTTTTCCATAACAACATTTGCCCAGGTAACTGTTATAAAGGGCAAAATCACTGATGCGGAGTCCAACGACGCATTGCCTTTCGTCAATATCTTTTTTAAGGGCACAACGATCGGAGTGACTTCTGACTTCGATGGGTATTATGAGTTGAGAACGACACAAAATATGGATTCCATTTCCGTTTCATGCATGGGGTACAATCCCAGAACGAAACCCGTTAAAAAAGGGGTTGAACAGTTGGTCAATTTTCAACTTACCAGTTCAGTTCAGCAACTTCAGGAGATCGTGATTTTGCCGGGAGAGAATCCAGCTTTTAGAATATTGCGAAAGGTCAATCAATACCGTGCTGTTAACACTCCTGAAAGCCTCGTTGCTTATCAGTTTGAAAATTTCACAAGGATTCAGGTAAGTATCGACAACCTCTCAGAAAAATTTAAACAGCGGAAAATGTTCAAACCCATTTCCAATATGTTTGACAGTCTACAGGCCATGGCGGGAGAAGACGGGAAGGCGGTACTCCCAGTTTTCGTTTCTGAAACTTTTTCAAATTACTACTACAGACGCCACCCTGAAGATCAAAAAGAAGACATCATCGCTTCCAAAATAACGGGTGTAGGGGTTGATGACCACACGTGGATCAACCAGCTGATGGGCAGTTCGTTTCAGGTGTTCAACTTTTACGACGCATGGATTCCAATATTGGGGAAGAACTTCATATCCCCTATCGCTAAAAACGGCAAAGCATACTACAGATACTACTTAATGGACAGCGTAGAGATTAGGGGAAGGACGTGTTACGAAATGGTGATTGAACCCAAACGGCCGTTGGACCTGGCTTTTAGGGGAAAGATGTGGATTGAAGATTCTACTTTTGCGCTAGTTCAATTGGATGTCGAAATTGGGAAGCAGGCCAATCTCAACTGGATCGAAAAAGTGAAGGTCCAGCAAGAATTTGAACCTACCAGTGCAGGGCCGTGGATGGCCACCAAAACCAGGGCATTAGTGGATCTCGTTGAGGTCGGATCGCAACCAGGGTTCATCTCAAAGTTCTATTCCTCTTGTAAGAAGATGGTGGTCAATGACCCCAAGGATCCTGAATTCTATAAGGAAGGAATCACCGTGATGGAAGACGCTTATATTAAAGACGATGCATTCTGGGATGAAAACCGTCATGATACGCTCACTCCAGCAGAAAAAAACGTCTATATGATGATCGATTCAGTAAAGAATATTCCCACTATTCGATCACTTGTGGATATTGTGGAGCTGGTGGTTTATGGATACCAGGAAGTGGGCAAAATTGACGTTGGGCCCTATATCTTCCTATATAAATTCAATGAAGTAGAGGGGCATCGCTTCAGACTTGGCTTTACTACCAATGAGAATTTCAGCCACAACTTGATCCTCAAAGGTTATCTGGCATATGGCACCAGGGACTTTCGTTATAAATACAATACTGAAGTCGAATACATCTTTACACGGAAACCCTGGACGCGTGCAGGAATCCAACATCGGGATGACATTGACCAGATCTCAGTAACCGACGACTTCTTCGCAAAGAACAATCTCTTCAAATTCACTGCCGGATTTAATCCATATAACCGGCTCAACAACTCGTATGAGTACCGTATCTGGGGAGAACGTATGCTCTTTAATGGCTTCAATCAAATTGTGATGTTCCACTACCGGGAATTCAAACCCTTCTTTGATTTTGGTTACTATCCTGATCCAAAAGATCATAGCGAGGTAGAATCAGAGTTTACCACCAGTACCGTGTCGCTCGAGTCACGATACTCTGCCCGGGAACGGATTGTATATACCCATCTGGATCGCATCCGCATACCGTCTGGGCAAAGGCCGCCTCCAGTGTACACTTTGAAATATACACTTGGAATCAAGGGACTGCTAAAGAGCGATTTTGCCTACCAGAAACTCGAATTTAGTGTTGTGCAAAATTTGCCCATGGGCGCTCTAGGCACTTCGAGATACGCAGTAGCCGGAGGAAAGATATTCAATGTGTTGCCATATCCATTACTCCAGGTTCATAAGGGCAATGAAACAGTGGTCAGTGATCCCGATGCCTTTTATTTGATGAATTTCTTTGAATTTGTAAGCGACACCTGGGTATCTGTATTTTACGAGCACCATTTTGAGGGGCTGTTCACAAACAGGGTCCCATTGCTAAAAAAACTCAAAGTTCGGACATTATTGATGGGCAACATGGTTTACGGGCAGTTGGATGAACGAAATAATGTGCAAATAGATCAATATGGGAACCCTTTGCAGGTTACTGATGAAAATGGGGACGTTATTTCTGAATCATTCAGCACATTGGAATCCCGGCCGTATATTGAAACTGGTGTTGGATTAGAAAACATTCTAAATTTTATTCGCCTGGATGCAGTTTGGAGAATCACCTATACAAACGACCAGTATCGAAGTGTGTATCCTCGTGTGATTCACCCGTTCGGCCTTAAGATCTCCTTCCAATTTACCTTCTAACTCCTATCCCTATAATGTGTAACTTTGCTGTTCACATGCGGCATTAGTCTAATAGAAGACTAAAAGAGAATGAGTGACCAGATCAAACACGAGTGCGGGATTGCATTAATCCGTTTACTCAAACCTCTCGATTTTTATCAAAAAAAATACGGGACGCCGTGTTACGGGCTCAATAAATTGTATCTCCTGATGGAGAAGCAGCACAACCGCGGTCAGGACGGCGCGGGAGTAGCCAACATCAAGCTCGATGTGCCAGCGGGAAAGCGATACATCAGTAGATACAGGTCAATTGCTGCCAATCCCATTCAGGATATTTTTGACCGCATCAACAGTAAATTTGCGGAAGTAGCCCAGGATACTCCCGACAAGTTAAAAGATGCGCAATGGCTGAAGGAAAATCTCGCTTTCACCGGCGAGCTTTGGGTTGGGCACCTCAGGTACGGCACATATGGCAAGAACAACTTAGAATATTGCCATCCATTCCTCAGGCAGAACAACTGGAAATCCCGAAACCTCGTACTCGCCGGCAACTTCAACCTCACCAATGTTGATGAGCTTTTTGAACAGCTGGTAGAGCTCGGCCAGCATCCAAAGGAGAAGTCGGACACGGTAACCATGTTAGAAAAGATCGGACACTTTCTCGATGAAGAAAATTCTAAGCTGTTCAAAGAGTACAGGGCTGAAGGCCGTGACAACCACCAAATATCAGAGCTCATCGCTGAGAACATCAATATCTCCAAGATCTTGCAAGAGTCCTGCAAAAAATGGGATGGAGGGTATGTGGTAACGGGTATGCTGGGCCATGGCGATGCCTTTGTAATGAGAGACCCCTCTGGAATAAGGCCTGTGTACTACTATCATGATGATGAAGTAGCAGTAGTTACTTCCGAAAGGCCAGCGATTCAAACCGCCTTTGACGTTGACAGGAATGAAATAAAAGAAATTCAACCCGGACATGCACTGGTGATCAAGAAAAACGGAAAGGTTTCCGAGCCCTTGATCACAGAACCACTGGAAAGAAAATCCTGCTCATTTGAGCGGATATACTTTTCCCGTGGAACGGATATCGACATCTACCAGGAGCGCAAAAACCTGGGTAAATCCATCTGCCCCGCTGTGTTAAAATCCATCGATCATGATATCGTAAACACGGTATTCTCTTTTATCCCGAACACCGCCGAGACAGCGTATTACGGTATGGTGGAAGGCATCAACGATTATCTGAACGAGGTTAAGGAACGAAAGATTGCTGAACTGAAGGATGCGAAGGACCAGGAGGGGCTAAAGAATATCCTGTTGATGAAGCCAAGACTGGAGAAAATTGCAATTAAAGATGCAAAGCTCAGGACCTTTATTACAAATGATGATGCCCGGGATGATTTGGTCAATCACATTTACGATGTAACATACGGGGCGCTCAATAAAGGTGAAGACAATCTTGTAGTAATCGACGATTCCATAGTTCGAGGCACTACTTTGGAGCAAAGCATATTGCGTATTCTGGACCGATTGGGACCTAAAAAGATTATTGTTGTTTCTTCAGCACCGCAGATACGATATCCCGATTGTTACGGAATCGACATGGCCAAGCTCGGTGATTTTATCGCCTTTAGGGCGGCTATTGAGTTACTGAAAGACACACTCCAAGAAAATATAATAGAAGACGTTTACAATAAGTCCATAGCACAGCAAGGACTTCCCAAGGAACAGATAGTAAACCATGTAAAGGACATTTACCGGCCTTTTACCCCTGAGCAGATTTCAGCCAAGATTGCCGAAATACTCACGCCAAAAGGGATGAGAGCAGAAGTTGAGATCATTTACCAGTCATTGCAAGGGTTACATGAAGCATGTCCCAACCACCTTGGAGACTGGTATTTCTCCGGTGATTACCCAACCCCAGGTGGAAACAGAGTTGTAAACCAGGCATACATCAATTATGTTGAAGGAAAAAACATCAGGGCCTACTAAACAAAGTTTTGGGCTTTTGACAATCCGGCTTATTCCTATTATACCTAAATCATTATCTAAAATGCATAAAATCCTAAGTACCTATGTATTAACTACCATATTGCTAACTGGTAATTGCATAGCGCAGGATGGCAAGGAAATTCTAAGAAAAGCAGATGCCAAACTTCGCGGCACTACCGCTGTAACGGAGATGAGTATTAAAATAGTACGTCCCTCCTGGTCGCGTGAGATGACGATGAAAAGTTGGTCGAAAGGAAATACGCTCGCCATGATATTAGTTACGAGTCCTGTCAAGGAAAAGGGAATAGTATTTCTAAAAAGAGGTAAAGAGATATGGAATTGGATTCCCAATATTGAGCGAAACGTGAAGCTGCCTCCATCAATGATGGGACAGTCGTGGATGGGGACTGACTTTTCCAATGACGACCTCGTGAAAGAATCATCTATTGTGAATGACTACACACATGAAGTTGCAGGGGAAGAAACCATAAAAGGCAGATTGTGCTGGAAGGTAGAAATGACCCCTAAACCAGATGCCGCGGTAGTTTGGGGTAAAATACATACCTGGGTCGACAAGGAAGAGTATATGCAAATGCGCACCGAATTTTATGATGAAGATGGATACCTGATCAGCACCATGAGTGCTTCAGAAGTGAAAATGCTTGGGGGTAAGTTGATCCCAGCGAGAATGGAAATGGTACCTGAAGAAGAGGAAGGGAAGAAGACCATTATGACCTATAAATCCATGGAGTTTGACAAGCCCATAGAAGACAGTTTCTTTACCACACAAAATATGAAACGAATAAGATAATTTGAATGTTGGCTTGTTATTTGGCTCTGCACGCCGTAATGCAGTGGTAATTCGGTTGTGTCACAATGGAATAACGTGAGCATAGTGAACAAACATGTACTTTAAACTCGCTTGGAGAAACATCTGGAGGAATAAGCGGCGCAGCTTTATCACGATTGGCTCCATTCTTTTCGCTGTATTTTTTGCCCTTATCATGCGTTCTTTTCAGGAGGGCATGTATGAGATGATGATCGACAACATGGTCAGTATTTCAACAGGCCATCTCCAGGTTCACAAAGAGGGGTACTGGGAAGACCGATCCATCGACAACATCATGACGCTGGACCAGGATGTTCTGAAAGAAATGAACTCGATTGCCAATGTCAACCGTGCATGTCCAAGAATAGAATCATTCGCGTGGATTACCGCAGATAATCTTGGGAAGGGTGCAATCCTCATCGGGCTGGATCCCAGGGTAGATGTAATGGAACTTGATGATAAGCTGGTCGATGGAGAAGTTGTCGGAATGGACGATAAATCCATTATGATCGGCGAAGGCATGGCAGAGTATTTCGGGATAACCATTGGCGACACGCTGGTATTGCTGGGCCAGGGATACCACGCACAAACAGCAGCGGCTATCTACCCTGTGGGCGGCATCCTGCACTTTGGCAATCCTGAATTTTCAGACAAGTTAGTGGTCATGCCACTCAAACTGGCGCAAGAGTTTTGCTCAACTGAGGATCGCGTTTCAAGTATACTCATCGAACTTGATGACATTGTGGCTCACACTGAGGTGAAGCCAAAGCTCCAGGGGTTACAGTATGCCGAGGCTGTTAGCGTTTTAGATTATGAGGAAATGATTCCAGAAGTTCTGGAAGCCATCCAGGCAGATAGAATTGGAGGCAAAATATTCATTGGAATCTTATACGTAATAATCTCCTTTGGCATCTTCGGCACTATAATGATGATGACGGCAGAGCGCAAATATGAGTATGGTGTGCTTATCTCCATTGGCATGCACCGTTTCAAACTTTTCATGATCACACTTCGTGAATCGATTCTTATTGCATTTATTGGCGTGCTGATGGGGTTCCTGGTAGCTTTTCCGCTCATCTACAAGCTCCACCATGATCCTATCCCATTTGGAGAAGAGGAGATGGAGGCATTTCAAAGTTTTGGAATTGAACCGGCCTATTATTCTGTGATTGATCTCGTGTTATGCTTCGAGCACATGCTAATCATATTCTGCATTGCAATGGTCGTAAACCTGTATCCATTAGTTAAAATAATGACGCTGCGCCCGGTTGAGGCAATGCGAAAATGATATGTTAACCCTGGTAAAGATAGCGTGGCGCAATATCTGGCGGAACACTTTGAGGAGTAGCCTCGTAATCCTCTCCATGGTAGTGGGCATTGCAGCAGGTATCCTCTTTCTCGGCCTCGCATATGGTATTAACAACAAACGAATGGAGGCTTCCATCAACAGCTATCTGTCACATGTACAAATTCACCACAAGGAATTTCGTCAGCGCATGGAATCCAAATACACCATTGATGATCTTCAAAGTGTAGAGCAGCAGCTCAAGGCAATTCCAGAGGTAAAGGCCTACAGCAAGCGCTACGTAGTCAATGGATTGATCAACTCCCCCCGGAGTGGGCAGGGAATCATTATTAAAGCCATCAATACCGGAACAGACAGCCTGGTATCCAATCTAAAAGACTTGATCATACAGGGCAGTTTCCTTGAAAAAAAGCGTTACCCGCCTATTCTTATTGGTGAGCATCTCGCAAACCGACTACAGGTTGGGGTAGACAAAAAGGTCACAGTTCTCTATAGAAGCAATGATGAAGAGGTCGCCAATAGGTTCAAGGTAGCGGGAATTTACCGAAGCTCCGCACTGGGGATGGAAGGGTCAATCGCTTTCATGCGCTTGGAGGATTTTGAATCACAAACCGGAATGTCAGGTGAAGCACATGAGATAGCGATTATCGCCAACTCCCTGGAAACCGTGAGCAACATTACAGAAGCGATTGAAGCGGAAAGCTCAGCTGTGGAATCGTGGACTGACCTGGCCCCGGAGTTGAAATTGATGGATGTGATGATGGACAAAATGATCTTTATCATCATGGGTATCATTCTGCTGGCCCTCTCCTTTGGTATTGTGAATACCATGTTGATGGTTATTCTCGAGCGAACCAGGGAGCTTGGCATGCTCATGTCAGTTGGCATGAACAAGATGAAAATATTTTTACTTGTCCTCTTCGAAACAGTTATGCTTTCAGCTATAGGAGGCCCAATTGGTATGGTGCTGTCAAGCCTGATGATCGGCTATTTGCAGGAAACGGGTATTGACCTATCTTCTGTCGGGGAAGGGCTAAAGACCTTTGGAATTGGGAGTACCATTTACCCAAAGCTGCTGGAAGGAGATCTCCTAAGGATAGGCCTGATGGTAGTAGCCATAGGGATCTTGTCCGCTATATATCCGGCCATCAAGGCATTAAAGCTAAATCCGGCAGAAGCAGTACGTGCAGTTTGATAAAGATTAATGAAGCAAAAAAAGATTTATGTCAATTATTAAAACACAGGGACTTACCAAAATCTACAAAGAGCATACGGTAGAAGTCCGAGCCCTGAACGGCGTAACAATGGATATTGCAGAAGGTGAGTTCACGGCTATTGTAGGGCCCTCAGGATCAGGTAAGACAACCTTGCTAAACATTATTGGAGGACTGGATAAGCCATCAGGCGGCCAGGTGAGCATTGGCGATGTTGATATTACCGATCTCAACGACAACCAGTTGATAGATTTCAGATTGAACAATATTGGATTCGTTTTTCAGGCCTATAATCTAATTCCGGTACTTACGGCACGAGAGAATGTGGAGTTCATCATGCTGATGCAAAAAAGGCCCAAAGCCGAGATGGATGAGCGCGCTGAGAGTTTGCTTAAGGCCGTAGGGCTGGAGGACCAAATGCATAAGCGGCCACGGGAAATGTCAGGAGGGCAGCAACAACGTGTTGCGGTGGCCAGGGCTCTGGCTTCGAAGCCGAAATTCGTACTGGCAGATGAACCTACTGCTAACCTCGACTCCAAAACCGCGATCAATCTGCTTGATATTATGGCCACTCTGAACAAAGAAGAGGGGACCATCTTCATTTTCTCGACCCACGATCAAAAAGTGATCGACCGGGCTCGTAGAGTTGTAACCCTGGAAGATGGCAAAATAGTAAGCGATGTACTGCAGAATTAAGCAATTCTACTGCACAGTACTTCCAATCCTGATAGTTTGCGTGGCTACCGTGTTCGTGGCCAATGCGCAAAGTGACACTTCGTCTACAAAGAATTTTTCAGATGTTGTTCAGACCAGAGGGTACGTCAAGAGCCTTCAATCAGCTTCGTTTTCAGGCCTCGACGATCTCGTTACACAGAACCTCCTGCACTGGCGCTATAATACGCGCACCTATTTAAGCAAACCGTTAACACTGGCTATAGAAATGCGTAACCGCTTATTCTATGGGGAATCCATAAAGCTTCAACCTGGATTTGGCGATGCCTTGGATGTCGACCATGGCTATTGGGATCTTTCCACATCGATTGTGAATAAGGATGCGGTGGTATTTCACGTGATTCTCGATCGGGTTTGGCTGAATTGGGCCAGCGATAAATGGGATGTGCGCATCGGAAGACAACGGATCAATTGGGGTGTCAATCTGGTGTGGAATCCCAACGACCTTTTCAATACATACAACTTCGCGGATTTCGATTATGAGGAGCGGCCCGGAAGCGACGGTGTAAGGATAACCCGATATTTAAAGGGCCTGTCGTCCATTGAAGTTGGTGGCAAATTCAGTAATAATCCAGATTCCACCGTGGTAGCTGGGCTGTATAAGTTCAACAAATGGGGATACGACATACAGGTCCTGTCGGGAGTGTACTATGAAGATCTGACACTTGGTTTGGGCTGGGCAGGTAATTTGAAGACCGCCGGATTAAAAGGAGAAGCCACGTACTTTCATCCCCGTTATCACGGAATAGATACAAGTGGGGTGCTGGTTACGTCCATTACAGTTGATTACTCCTTCAAAGAGCCCATCTACGTCACCGGCTCAATGCTGTACAACAGTGCAGGCACCCCAGATGACGTGAACTTTTTTCAAGTTTATACGCTTAGCTCTGACCTTACAGCGAAAAATTTGATGCCTACAAAATTTTCCTATTTCCTTCAGCTGAGCAGCACACTCAATCCCCTGCTTTCCGCCAATCTTGCCGGGATTTATGGTGCGGGAATGGACCTGCTTTTTCTCATGCCTTCTTTGACTTATGCTATCAATGACGCCTGGGATATTATGCTGCTAGGGCAAATCGTAGGGGCCGGTTACAGTGGCAACTTTACCGGGCTGGGGAATGCTGTCTTTATCAGGACCAAGTGGAGTTACTAGGTAGCAGACAGTGCTTGAAGCTAATTGGGCGTCCTCTTCCTGTAGATCCATGCTGCAATCGTTTCAACTAATATCCTCGGTGCAGCCCATATTCCCACCGTTGCGATGTTGTTGATCATACCTGGAACGATCTCTGCCTTTCCTCTCATCATCCCGTTAACTGCAATTTTCGCCACCGTTTCTGCTGACATGTACACTCCTTTCGCTTTATCGCCTACCGCCTCCATTCCCGCCCGCTGTAAAAATTCAGACTCTGTTGCACCTGGACAAAGACAAGAAACCGCAACTCCCTTCTTTGCCACATCAAAACGGAGGGATCTTGAGAAAGACAATACAAACGCTTTTGTGGCAGCGTAAATGCTGAAGTGGGGAATGGCCAAAAATGACGCCAGGCTGGCAACATTCATAATATAAGAGGGCTTTGAATTTGATAAGATCGGCAGAAAGTGATGTGTCAGTGCAACCAGGGCGTTCATATTCAAATTCATCATCTCCAACTGGCCTTCTACAGGCAATTCTCCAAAGGTACCCCAAAGGCCGAAGCCTGCATTGTTGACCAAAATATTTACGTCATATTCGTTCGACTGGCACCATTCCGCCAGTTGTGCCGGCACTTCAGGATCCGTAAGATCACACGCTTTGAACTGCACCGTCACCTCATAATCACGCTGGATATCCGCAGCCAGTGCCTTTAGCAGATCTTCTGATCTTGCGGTCAGTAACAAGTTGTTGTTGCGCTGCGCCAGCTCAATGGCTATAGCCCTGCCAATTCCTTTGCTTGCGCCGGTTATAAAGGCGTAGTTCATGGGTTCTCATTCATTTACCATGAAAGTACTTCATTTCGTCGATAAAAAACACTTGCTTGTCCAAATCAAACTAGTCTCATTTGCAACTATCTTATTTTGAACTATATTTGAACAATCGTATAGCATGGCACAAGAATCATTGGACATACCGCTCGGAAGAAGCCTGGGATTAATCGCCAAGCGATACTTAAGCATCATGTACAAAAACCTTAGCCACCTGGATATTGGGACCTATTTCATAGTGATTAATCTCATTCAAAAGACCGGCGGAATGCTTAACCAACAGGAATTGGCTGATTTGTGCGGAATGGATAAAACCAATATGCTGAGGTCAATTGACACCTTACAGCTAAAAGGATTGGTCAAACGGGTGAAGAAGGCAGATGACAGAAGGGCTTACGTAATAAAGCTAACCCCGAAAGGTGAAAAAATTGTTCCCCTTATTCATAAGTCATTTCGTGCACTCAATAAAAAAGCGCTTGAAGGATTGAGTGAAAGGCAGGTGAATTCTTTTTACAAAACACTGGAAACAATAACAGATAATATCGCCTCTCTGCCATCAGACGAAATACTCATCTCCATGAAAAACATTAAAAACGCGCAAAAGTAAGATGCTATACCGATGCGTTACATACCTGAGCTTCGCAACCCTATTGCCCCTGTTTACCTTGGGCCAGGATGCAAATTTAAAGGCCTATTCACTCAGGGAAGCCCAGGATCAGGCGGTAAAAAACAATGCTCAGGTGCAGCTGGTGCAGCTTGATGTATCCATTGCCGAGCAAACGGTAAAGAGCGTAAAAGCGATTGGGATGCCCCACGTTGACGCCTCAGGAACGTTCAATCACTATATTGACATACCTACCTCTGTGGTTCCCGCAGATGCGTTCGGCTTTCCAGACTGGTTCAGCCAATGGATCGACGATGTGGCTCAAAGTACAGCTATCGACCCCAGCTACCCACCTAGTACTGGCGATGAATTCAACGCGGTGCAATTTGGATCCAAATACACCAGTTCGTTTGGCATTACCTTAAACCAGCTGCTTTTTGATGGATCATTTATTATCGGTGTTCAGGCAGCTAAGTCATTTGTAGATGTGCAAACCCAGGCGCTTTCCAAAACGGAGATCGAAGTGAAATTAATGGTAACGCGATCTTATTACGCGGTTTTGATTGCAGAACAGAATGTGGAAATCCTGAAAAAGAACCTGCGATCCATACAAAAAACATATGCCGAGTCGAAGGAGCTTCTCAGTAGTGGATTCATTGAGCAAATCGCTCTGGATCAAATAAAGCTGCTGGTTGCAAATCTGGAGATTTCACACAATACGGCTATGGAGCAGCTGGAAATATCCAAGAAACTATTGAAATTCCAAATGGGGCTACCACTGGATACAGAGATCTCCCTTTCCGATGAGCTCAGTTCACTGGCAACAATATCTGCTGATTACATCGCAGATGACAGGTTCAGTTTCGAAGCTCATATTGACTATAGAATAGCCCAAACGCAGGTGCGATTACTGCAGTTGGGCAAGAAAGTAGAACAATTCAAGTATCTGCCTACACTGGATGGATTTTTCAGTCACCAGCGCAATGGCTATCGCAATGAGTTTGATTTCTCTGGTGGAAGCTGGTATCCAACCACAATATGGGGCCTGAGTTTAAACATTCCAATTATTGGAGGATTCGGACAGGTGGCTAACCTTAAAATTGCCGGCCTGAAACTTGAGCAGGCCCAAATAAGACAGTCACAAATCGTCGATGGCCTCAAGTTGAGTGAATCTTCAGCACGGCTTGCGTTCACTGCTGCATTAAGCCTATATCTCAATCAGAAGGAAAACCTAAAGTTAGCGGAGACAATACGCGAAAAGACCGAAGTCAAATTTAAGGAAGGGATCGCATCAAGTATGGAACTGACGCAGGTGGAAAATCAATTTTTTAGCACTCAAGGTGCCTACGTGCAATCTGTGTTCTCACTACTCAATGCCAAAACAGAATTGCAAAAAGCACTTGGGAAATTTTAGTCAACTAATATGATCAAACCGATGAGACATGTGATTATTGTACTCCTGATAGCTGCGCTTGCTTCTTGTGACACCGGAGGCAAATACGGCGACAAGATCGATGAGCTTAGCTCCGCAAAGGATTCTCTCATTTCTGCCTATGAAGAGCTGGAGCAAGATGTGTTAACGCTCGAAGAGCAGATCTATAAAATTTCATTTACAGAATTTCAAGAGAGAGTTGACTCCCTGGATGAGCTACTCGCAGATGCAACAGATTCCCTTATTCAGCAGCGCCTTAACAAGGAACTCGAAGCCCTAAAACAGGAAATGAACAACGCAAAACAAGCCAGTATCGCTGCGTTCAGGAAATGGCTTAAGGCCAGAAATGATGCATTCAATGAAAAGATCACTGAAATTGACAAGGCCTTAGCGGAGCTGGAGGGAAAGGTTGCCAGAATTACATTGGTGTCCAGTCACCAATTATCACCAAAGAAGTTTGAGCACTACTTTGAAACATACGGTTCCATTGAATCCGGCCAAAACGTGTCCGTGAACATCGAGGCGCCAGGTACAATCCACAAGATCCTTGTTGAGGTTGGTCAAAAAGTATCCAAGGGCCAAACGCTCGCAAGATTGGATAGTGAAGTGCTGAAAAACACAATTGATGAGGTGCAAACATCGTTGGATCTGGCGTCAACGGTCTTTGAAAAGCAGGAGAAGCTTTGGAACCAGAAAATAGGTTCAGAAATCCAATACCTCGAAGCCAAAAGCAGAAAAGAGGGCCTGAAGCAAAGGATGAACGCGCTGGAGGCACAACGAGACAAGTACATAATAAAAGCACCGTTCACCGGGGTCGTGGATGAGATTTTCTACAAGGAAGGAGAAATGGGCAACATGATCATGCCGCTTCTCCGGCTGGTCAATCTACAGAAAGTCTATGTCGTAGCAGATATTTCAGAAGATTATCTCGGCACAGTAGTACCTGGAATATCAGTTAAAGCGGTATTTCCGACATCAGAGAGCGCTTATGAGGCTACGATCAGCCGCTCGGGCAGCTTTATCAAAGCCAATAACCGAACCTTCAAGATCTATGTCGACCTGAATAATGAGGATGGTTCACTGAAGCCCAACTTGTTGGGGGTTTTACATATAAAGGACTTTGAGCAAGACTCTGCAATTGTTGTTCCCACCAGCAGCATTCAGCAAGATGCACTTGGGGGGGAATACGTATACGTTTTGGAAAAAGAGGACAAACGAATCATTGCAATCAAGACTCCGGTTACTACTGGCATGGCATACGGAACAGAGACGATGATCATTCAAGGGCTTAAGGGTAGTGAGGAGATTGTCCTAAAAGGAGCCAGGAATATTAAAGACGGCCAGGAAGTTAAAATTTAGGTTTATACGACCCTTTCGCGATGGCACTGGAAGATAAAAATAGAGCAGCGATAAGAGAGTTTGGCTTGTCAACACTTTCGGTCAACAACCGAAACACGGTCTTTGTCATCACTGCCATTATCATTCTTGCTGGTATGGTAGCCTATCAGGCAATGCCCAAGGCTGCCTTCCCTGACCTGGTGATGCCAACGATATATGTGGGCACCCCGTACCCTGGCAATTCACCCGCTGACATTGAAAAACTGATCACGCGTCCGCTGGAAAAAGAGATCAACACCATTTCGGGGGTGGAGAAGATCAGCTCCACCTGCATACAGGGCTACTCAACCATTATTGTTGAATTCGATTTTGAAATGGACCCCTCCAAAGCCCTGACAAAAGTCAAGGATGCTGTTGACAGGGCCAAGAGCAACAAGGATATCCCCTCAGACCTTCCTGCTGACCCGAACATTTTTGAGGTTGACTTCGCTGCTATGCCCATTATGAATATTAATTTATCCGGAGACTTCTCCATAGAGCAGCTCAAGGAGTATGGGGAATACCTGGAGGACAAGATCGAACCGCTGTCAGACATCTCGAAGGTAGACATCCGCGGTGTGCAGGAGAAAGAAGTTAAGATCGATGTCAATGTGCACAAGATGGAGGCAGTTGAATTGAGCTTCCAGGATGTAGAGAATGCGATTGCCTTTGAGAACATGAGCATTTCAGGGGGCGATATCCTGGTCGATGAGCTCAATCGCACAGTGAGAGTCACTGGGGAGTTCACTTCAATTGAAGAGATCAACAATGTCATTGTCAAGCGTGAAAAATTTGACATCGTGTATTTGAAAGACATTGCCAATGTGTCGTTTGACTTTGAGCAGCGCCAAAGTTATGCCCGGGAATTTCAAAAACCAGTAGTGATGTTAGATGTGGTCAAGCGGGTGGGCGCCAATCTGATCCTGACCTCTGAAGCAATCAATGTAATAATCGAAGAGGCTAAAGCCAGTGAATTCCCGGAAAACCTGCAAATTTCGATTACCAATGATCTGAGCGATATGACAAGGAGCCAGGTGAACAATCTTGAGAACAGCATCATTTCAGGTGTAATCCTGGTTGTTATTGTGCTGCTCTTCTTCCTGGGACTGAGGAATGCGATGTTCGTGGGCGTAGCCATACCACTCTCCATGTTCATGGCATTCATGATCCTCAATTCTCTAGGGGTGACCCTAAACATCATGGTGCTGTTCTCCTTAATTCTGGCGTTGGGCATGCTGGTTGACAATGGAATTGTAGTCGTAGAGAACATCTACCGCTTGATGGATGAAGGCTTTCCCCCTGTTCTGGCGGCAAAGAAAGGAGTTGGAGAAGTGGCGCTTCCAATCATCACGTCGACCGCTACCACCCTCGCCGCCTTTATATCTCTGGCATTCTGGCCGGGAATAATGGGAGAATTTATGAAATGGCTGCCAGTCACTTTAATGATCGTCCTGGGTTCTTCCCTCTTCGTAGCACTGGTTATTAACCCCGTGCTGACCGCAGTATGGATGCGCCCCGGTGCTGAGCATCTGCAAAAGTCCAAAACAACGAAAAACGCAGTAAAAGTTCTGGGCGCATCTGCGCTGTTTTACCTGATAGGAACATTTACAGCAGCCAATTTGCTGCTCGCTTTGGGCTTGATTATGTTGCTCAACGGGCATGTTCTCAATCCTGCCGCTGGCTTCTTCCAGGCCAGAATAATTCCGGCGCTGGACCGGCGCTATAAAACATTCCTGCACTTCGTTTTATCAGGAAGAAAACCGATTGGCTTCTTCATTGGGACTATTGGGCTCCTGATCTTTTCATTCATCCTGCTCTTTATCTTCACTCCCCAGGTTGAGTTCTTTCCGGTGAATGAGCCCAAATATGTGAATGTGTTCATTCAAAAGGCAATTGGCACGGACATCGAATCCACCAATGAAACTACCCAGGAAATAGAGGCAGTAATTTCAGAGCTGCTGACTAAATACAATGACACCACCAACGTGCACGGCGAAAGAAAAATTGATAATTATCTGGTGAGCTCCTTAATTGCCCAGGTAGGCGAAGGCACAAGTGACCCGAAGCAGGGAATGTCTTTTGGGAATACACCCCACATGGGCAGGGTTCAGGTTTCATTTGTAGAATTTAAAGACAGAAGAGGTGTTAGCACTCAAACCGTGCTGGAAGATATCAGAGAAGTTGTGAGGTATAAGTACCCAGGTGTACAAATTACGGCTGACAAAGATCCAGTTGGGCCGCCTCAGGGAAAAGCGATTAATATTGAAGTGATTGGCGATGACTATGACTCTCTGATTGTTTTTGCTGATAAGATGAAATCATTTATCAACTCCAGGAACATCCCTGGAATTGAAGAATTGAAACTCGACGTAGAAACGGGCAAGCCTGAGCTTATCATTGAAATTGACCGCGCTAAAGCCAGGAGGTTGAATTTATCAAGCGGCCAGATCGGTTCCGCTATCCGGACGGCAGTTTTTGGCAAGGAGGTATCCAAATACAAGGAAGGTGAGGATGACTATCCTATAATGGTGCGGTTCGACGAGAGCTTTAGAAACAATATTGAGACCCTGATGAACCAGAGAATCACCTTCAGGGACCAGCTGACGGGTAAAATAAGCCAGGTGCCTGTTTCCGCAGTCGCCAGTGCAAGAAAGACCACCACGTATAGTGCAGTCAAAAGGAAAAACCTCAGAAGGGTGGTAACTATCCACTCCAATGTTGAGGTAGGGCACAACCCAACAGAAACCGTCAATAATATCAAAATGACGCTTCAGGATTTTGATATGCCACCTGATTATGAGTTCAAATTCACCGGCGAACAGGAGGAGCAGGCCAAGGAATTGGCTTTCCTGAGCAAGGCATTAATGATTGCTGTGTTCCTGATCTTCCTGATCATGGTATCCCAATTTAACTCCGCATCGACACCATTCATAATCATTGCATCCGTGGTATTCAGTTTAATTGGTGTGCTGCTGGGGCTTGTAATCTTCCAGATGGACTTTATCATTATCATGACCATGATTGGCATTATTTCACTAGCTGGGGTAGTCGTGAACAATGCGATTGTGCTACTGGACTATACCAATTTGCTGATGAAGCGGCGACGCATAGCGATTGCGGAAGAAACTGAAAGCTCTGCAGATGAGGTTACCCTCAATTTAGAAGAAATCAGGGATTGTATCATTGAAGGTGGCAAAACCCGGTTAAGGCCCGTTTTGCTCACTGCCATGACCACCATTTTGGGACTTTTCCCACTGGCAATCGGCTTGAACATTAATTTTTTCACTTTATTTTCAGAATTCGACCCGCAATTTTTTATCGGTGGTGACAACGTGATCTTCTGGGGGCCTATCGCATGGACGGTCATCTTTGGATTGACCTTTGCCACGTTTCTAACTCTGGTAATCGTGCCAATAATGTACTATTTGGTCAATCTAGCACAGGTGCGGTTAAAAGGCCGATCAGAAGCTAATATGTCTGTATAATTCACCGGACCAATGTTTTCCCTGTGTAAAAAATTATGCCGATAGCCTGTTAGGTTATTAATATTAATTTATATTTGCATCCGAACAATAGAACTATTGACATCCTCTGAGTAATTAAGGACGCAGATATCTCACTAATAAAAGTTTAATTAAACAATAACCTAATAACACTTATCAAAATGAAAAAAGTACTTACAATGTTACTGGTAGCAGGCATCTTCGGATTAGTTGCTTGTAATCAATCAGCAGACGAACAAGCTGGTGCTGAAGCTGAAGCTACCGAAGTGGTAGAAGATGCAGTTGAAGCAGTTGAAGAAACGGCTGAAGAAGCAGTAGAAGAAGCTACTGAAGAACTAGCTGACCACGTTTGTAATGACAACTGCACAGCTGACGCATGTAGCTTCGCACACGGCGAAAAAGGTCATACTTGTGGTGATGATTGCCATAGCGAAGACGATGGACATGATCACGGTGATGATGCAGAGGAAGGTGCAGACGCTACTGAAGAAGGGTAATTTTACTTCTTTCTAAAGCAATAAAAAAAGGGATTCGGTTATACCGGCTCCCTTTTTTTATGCTTTATTTATCGAGGGCAGAATTGCGTTCAGCATTCAGAACCCTGATCGCCTCCTGAACATCATTATCACTCTTGTGCAGCATTGGATACAATCCGCTGTTGCTCCACAGGTTATCAGCCACGAAGGCTTTAATCCACATTGCTATACGGTCCTTTGATATCGCATACCCAGTTTCATCAAACTCAACGCCATTGGAATCAGCATAAGCGATGAACTCCTGCATAACGTCATCAGTCGTCATTAAATGCCTGTCCAGGATCCTAACATCCTCAAAATCCAGGAGCTGTTTCCTGTGGTGATCTGTATAGTCAAAGGCAAATCGACTCATCAAGTTATTGCTTCTAATATTATCCAGGTAAGGAGAATTTCCTAAAGTATCTAACTCAACGAGTATGTCAGGCAAGATTCCCCCACCTCCATATACGATCCTGCCTCCCGGTGTAGTGTACTTCAGCGAATCCGCAAAATAGGTGCTATCAATCTTATTGGGCTCTTCTTCCCCTCTCTGATACAGTTTGTAATAATATTCTGCCAGCCCATGGTCATAAGGCCTTTGGATACACCTACCGGTAGGCGTATAATACCTGGCAATGGTCAATCTGATAGCAGAACCATCCGGGAATTGGTATTGGCGCTGCACCATTCCTTTTCCGAAGGATCTTCTTCCAATTATTATTCCTCTATCGTTGTCTTGTAGCGCACCCGCTACAATCTCACTTGCTGATGCGGAGTTTTGATCGATCAGCACCACCAGAGGCCTGTCTTCATATTCGCCTTTCTCTGTAGCATAATATGAGTTTCTTGGCTGGGACTTACCTTCTGTGTACATTATCAAATTCTGATCTGGCAAAAATTCGTCAGCAAGGTTGATAGAGGCACTCAAATAACCACCAGGATTCCCTCGCAGGTCAAGTATCAATCCCTCAAGTTTTTTAGAAGACAGTTCATCGAATGCTTTCTGATATTCTTCATAGGTTTTAGCGGAGAAACGGTTGATCTTTATAAGCCCAATATTTTCGGTGATCATGTACGAGATTACTACACTACGGATCGGAATTTCACCTCTTGTGATTTCATACTCCAGGGTGGCCGTGGTTCCTCTACGCATAATACTGACATCTACACGAGTCCCTTTCCCTCCACGCAGCACATTTACCACATCTTTATTCTCAATTCCTACACCCGCCACCGGATGCCCGTCAATCTCAATTATCCTATCCCCGGCTTCTATCCCTATTACCTTCGAAGGCCCACCCTCGATGACGTTCAATACCACAACCGTATCCTTTATTATTCTGAACTCTATCCCTATCCCTTCAAAATTCCCATCCAGCGGCTCGTTAATGGCAATCAGATTTTTTGGTGGAATGTATGCTGAATGCGGATCCAGCTCCTGCATTATTACCGAAAGGGACCCGTCGATCAATATCTCTCTGTCAACAGAGTCCACGTATTCTTCCAAAATGTAGTTAAAGATGTCGTTAAGCTTATTAAATTTTGAAAAGCCAAGGCCAAACACCTTCGAGTTAACAGACGAAACATTGTATCTGGAACCGATGAAAATACCGGTTGCAATGGCAAACGCCAGCAACAAAGGCAAAAAAATGTATATCCGATTATCTTTCACGCTGGTCTTTTACTATGAAAGTCGACAGTTGTTGGAAATCTAGCAATGTCAACGCCAAATTTCTCCAGGAAAGCCACACCTTCATCTGAATCCAATCCTTTATACTCTGCATAAGAATTGAGGTAGTATATCTTTTTTATTCCGGTGGTGTAAATCATGCGCGCGCAGGGCAGGCAGGGCGAAAGAGTTGTGTACAATGTGGAACCTTCCAGGCCGACTTTGTTCTTTGCGGCATACAGGATGGCATTTTCTTCAGCGTGCACGGCCAGTGAACAACTTCCCTTACTACTTAGGGGGCAGCCCTCTTCGGGCCACTCCTGGTCACAATTGTGGGTACCTGCAGGTGGGCCATTATATCCCAGCGAAACGATGCGCGTTTCCTTGGCAATCACCGCACCTACCTTCATCTTAACACAGTGCGAGCGTTTGGCTAAATTCGTTGCCAGCTCCATGTAAATATCGTCAAAACTTGGTGTTTCCCCTACCATTATTTCAATCTGATTACTGATAAACTACTTTACAACAAAAGGGCTCATAACTTGATATTAAGACTCCGACAAAACGCTAAGGTTGCTTCAGCAAAAATCAAATTCCCATCATCTGATTTGTGTATCCGCGGGATCTCTAGCTTCCTGTATACCCAAATGCTGAAGCAATTCGCACACGAAGTGCCTTCTACTCCGTGCCGAAGGAGGGAATCGAACCCTCACTCCCGAAAGAACACGATTTTGAGTCGTGCGCGTCTACCAATTCCGCCACTTCGGCAATTACTTTATCCTCTTTAAAAATTCCTTCCCTATTCCCGATTTTAAATACTTTTCTCGCTTCCTCGCAGACATGCGATCAGAATAATCCTCAGTAAAGATCAACCGAAAAGGCCGATATGGCCTGGTGGTTTTCTCTTTACCTCCATTATGTTCGCCTACTCTACGATTCAAGTCTTCTGTCAAACCAACGTATATATAATTCCTAATCTCACGCTTAAGTGCATAAACCGAATAAGTCATCTAATCATATCCATTCGTGCGCACCTGCCTGCCGGTAGGCAGGTCTACCAACATACCTAATCGGTATGCAGGTTCCGCCACTTCGGCCAATCGCTGCGAAATTATTGAATATTTAATCTTCCTAAAAGAGAAAAGCGAATTAAACCCATAGGTCAAATGGTTTCTGAAATTGAATAGAATAGCATACCTTTGCACCCTGTTAAAATGGAAACTAAGCATACGCTTCATTAATTCTAATAAAAACAGGTAAAAATGTCTGCAGGAATTAAATTTTTCGCCGGCTCCGCTTCTCAGGAGTTAGCCAGTAGTATCGCCGGAGCATACGGAAAAGAATTAGGCAATCTTGAACTGGCAAAGTTCAGTGACGGTGAGTTTCAACCTCGAATTACCGAAACAGTAAGAGGGCAGAATGTATTTATTATACAATCGACCTTCCCTCCAACAGACAACCTGTTTGAACTTCTGCTACTTGTGGATGCCTGCAAGCGTGCCTCTGCTGAACAAATTGCAGTTGTTATCCCCTATTTTGGATTTGCCCGACAGGATCGCAAGGACAATCCCCGGGTTGCGATAGGAGCTAAGCTAATTGCGAATCTGTTAGAAGCATCCGGAATTACGCGCATAATGACAATGGATCTGCACTCAGACCAGATCCAGGGTTTCTTTGATGTACCTGTTGATCACCTCTTTGCCTCAGCTATCTTTATACCTTACCTGGAAAGCTTGAAAGTCGAGAACTTAACAATGGCTTCACCTGATACGGGCGGAACAAGAAGGGCCAACGCTTATGCGAAACACCTTGATTCTGACCTCGTAATCTGCTACAAACAGAGAAAGAAGGCGAATGTGATAGAGAGCATGAGTGTGATTGGAGAAGTAAAGGGAAAAGATGTAGTGCTGGTTGATGATATTATTGACACGGCAGGAACACTGACCAAAGCCGCTGAGATGATGATGGAACAAGGTGCGAACTCGGTAAGAGCCATCTGTACTCATGCTGTACTCTCAGGTCCAGCGTACGAAAGAATTGAAAAATCAATGCTTACAGAATTGGTAGTAACAGATACTATCCCTCAGAAAAAGCAGTGCGATAAAATCACTGTCTTGTCAACTGCAAAGTTATTTGCTGCGGTGATTAACAAAGTGCACAACTTTGAATCCATTAGCTCGCACTTTATTTTTTAGAATAATCCTGAATTAAACAACAGACAATTAAATACCCATGAAAACAATTGAAATAGCAGGTGAAGCCAGAGAAGAACGCGGCAAGAAATACGCCAAGAGGCTAAGAAGAAGGGGGATGGTTCCCTGCATCCTTTACGGTGGCAAGGAGCAAACACACTTTGCGGCAGATAGCAGGAGTTTTAAGAACCTGATCTTCACTCCTAATTTCCATGGAGTCAAGCTCACTGTTGGAGAGCAAAAGTTCGATGCGGTATTAAGAGAGGTTCAGTACCACCCGGTAACTGACGAAATAATGCATGTTGACTTCATGCAGCTCTTTGATGAAAAGGCAGTGGCCGTGCGAATTCCCGTTAAACTCGTAGGCCAAAGTCCTGGAGTTGGAGAAGGTGGCCAAATGATCCAGAAAATACGAAAGCTATACGTGAAAGCGCTACCGGCGAAGTTCCCGGATTTCATAGAAATTAACCTGGAAGACCTTATGATTGGAGATTCAGTTCAGGTTGGTGATCTAAATATTGATGGGTTGGAAATTCTGGATGGAGACAACGTTGTAATCGTTCGAATTACCGCTCCTAAATCCATGGAGGAGCTTGAAGCGGAGATCGCTGCAGAGCTTGAAGCCACAGGCCGTGGAGAAGCAGCTGTTGAAGGAGAAGAAGGAGAAGAAGGAGAAGAAGGAGAAGAAGGTGAAGAAGGAGAAGAAGGTGCTGAAGGCGAAGAAGGTGCTGAAGGAGAAGGTGGCAAAGCCAAAGAAGAAGGAGGAGACAAGAAAGAAGGAGGAGATAAGAAAGAAGGAGGCGAATAACAAGCCCTTCAATTCATTAATAAGCGAAGCAGCTATTTCGGGAAACCGAAAGCTGCTTTTCTTTTTTATAGTTTTACCCATTCAATAGCTTTAACATTAATGAGCAGTCTAGTCGTTGGTTTAGGGAACATGGGTGCTGACTATGAGCATACACGGCATAATGTAGGTTTTGATATTCTCGATGCTCTCGCCGATAAATTTCAGGATGACAAGACGTTTGAGACGGCCCGGCATGGTGATATCTTTAAGTTTCGGACCAAAGGCCACTCAGTGATCCTGTTAAAACCCTCCACTTTCGTAAATCTCAGCGGCAAGGCTGTTGCCTACTGGATGCAAAAGGAGAAAGTTAAGCTGGAAAATGTGCTCATTGTGACTGATGACATTGCCCTGCCTTTTGGCACCTTGCGATTGCGGGCCAGGGGAAACAACGGTGGACACAACGGCTTGAAGAACATCGATGAAGCGTTGGGAACCAATAACTACGCCCGGCTTAGATTTGGTATCGGAGGGCAGTTTCATCGTGGGCAACAGGTTGATTTTGTGTTGGGGCAATGGACAGAACAAGAACGAGACTCCCTGAAGGAAAGGATGGAAATGGTTGGCCAGATGGTCCTCTCCTTTTGTACGGCAGGTGTGGATAGGACCATGTCTCATTTCAACAACAAGTAAGCAGCCCATTCGCTTACATCGATTATTAAAAGTCCTCAAAAATTATATCTTTGTTAAGGCCATTCAATCAAGGCAAATAACGCCAATACCAATTATAAATCAAGCCCGTTAATATGAAATCAAATATCTACCTTCCATTCGCAGTTTGTCTGTTTCTTCTACTGTCCTTAGTCAGGCCAGTGAGCGCGACTATTGATTCGATTACTATCTCCGGTTTCACTTTTTCACCAGCTAACATAACGATTACGTCTGGTGATACTGTGCAATTCTACGGCATGAGCATTTCCCATCCGGTGGCGCAGGATGCAGGTGCCTGGGCAACTTTCACCGTTGATACTAAAATTTCCTCAGAAATAGCAACGCCAGGCACCTATCCTTATTATTGTACCGTCCATGGAGGACCCGGAGGAGTTGGAATGTCAGGGGTAATTACCGTATTGCCGCTTCCCGATTCTGTGTACATCAATGAAATACACTATGACAATACCGGCGCAGATGCGGGTGAAGGGGTTGAAGTTGCAGGCCCTGCAGGGATTGATTTAGCTTGTTATTCACTTCTTTTCTATAATGGCAACGACAGCCTGGAAGACCCTGCCACGACCTTAAGTGGAATTATCCCTGATATGGGGTGCGGCTATGGGGTGGTCTGGTTTCCAATTTCAGGAATTCAAAATGGGCCAGCAGATGCAATTGGCCTGTACAATACGTGCAACACGGATGTTGTACAATTCCTGAGCTACGAGGGAACAATCACGGCTCTTGATGGAACGGCGGCGGGAATGACTTCAGTCGATATCGGCGTGTCGGAGGTAAGCTCTGCTGTTGGAACGTCCCTGCAGCTGACAGGCACGGGAAATCAATATGTTGATTTTACCTGGGCAGGCCCTATTACAGCAACGCCCGATCTGATAAATGGGGGACAGATATTCTGTCCGGGCGATACGATCGTATCATTTGTAGGCAACAACGCCAGTGTCAATGAAGATACCGGAACATTTACCATCGAATTGTCCATAGTTAATCCCAGCCCGACCACGGCATTTACTGTTGACGTGGTGTACTCCTCTGGCTCGGCAACAATTACTGCCGACTTTACCTTCGCTACACAAACCATCACCTTTCCTGCAAACGACTCCACGAATAAGACGGCTTCTATCACTATTATTGACGATACACTGGCTGAAAACGGGGAGGACATTCTGCTCGTGTTGCAGAATCCGAGTGCGGGAATTACATTGGGGCCTGATTCAATGTACAGGATTACCATCAAAGGCAACGATGTTGTTCTCACCCCCTGTTCAGATCTTTTCTATTCGGAATATGTTGAAGGAACATCAAACAACAAAGCTGTGGAGATCTACAACCCAAGATCAGATACTGTTGATTTGGCCAACTACACATTCCTGAGAAGAAATGGAGGCTCATCCACTGTTAACTCTTACACATATACGGGCATGCTTGCACCGGATGATGTATTCGTCGTCGTGAATTCAGGTGCTGATTCAATCGATTTACTGCCCTTTGGGGATACCACGAGCACCTTAACTTTTTACAATGGTGATGATGCATTGGCCATTGTAAATACGATCAGTGGAGACACGATTGACAAATTTGGCGAATGGGGCTTTGACCCGGGAACGAACTGGCCAGTTGATACAGGGGCCACCAGTGAATTTACCCTGGTTAGGAAAGCGGCCATACAACAAGGAAACCTCTATTGGGTTGACGGAGCCACTGAGTGGGATGTTTACGCGCAAAATACCTTCACAAACCTCGGTACACACACCATGACTTCCTGTGCTGGCGGCGCCGGACTTGTAGCTGCTTTCTCAAGCGACGCCCCTGCTTGTTTGACGGACAGCGTCTGTTTCAGTGACCTTTCAACCACTGGGCAGGGAGCCGTTAATTTCTGGTTTTGGGATTTTGGTGACGGATTGGGGATCTCCGGATCTCAAAATCCATGCTATACCTACTCGAGTTCCGGCTCGTTTACAGTGACCTTAGTTGTAACGGACGACAGTTCAAATGTGGATACAACCACTACCATAGTAACGGTTGAACCACTTGCTACAGTTAACGCGGGACTTGATACATCTGTCTGCCCAGGTACCTCTTGCGTTGCAATGAATGGTTCCGTATCTGGGATTACTTCGACTGGGGTATGGTTCACAAATGGCTCAGGGGCATTTACTCCGAACGATTCAACGCTCTCAGCCTGTTATGTACCTAGTGCTGCGGACACCGCTGCGGGATCTGTCTCGTTAACGCTTTCCTCAACAAATAATGGCATATGCAATTTCGTCGCCGATACTATGGTGATCACCTTCAAGCCATTACCGAAATATAATACAACCTTAATGGTCATTGACTCCAGCTCCTGTGGAAACTCAGATGGAAACATAACTGGAATATCAACAAAAGGAACTGGAACACTTACGTATACTTGGGTTGATGGAAGCTCAAACGTCGTAGGCAACTCACTTGATTTGACGTTAGTTCCATCTGATTGCTACACCTTAACAATTGTTGACACTACTGGCTGTCCTGTTGTTACCGGCCCTCACTGCGTATTTGACGCCGGAGCTCCGGGCGTGCCAACGGCAGGTGCCGGCGGATCCTATTGCGAGGGTGATGCTATTGCTGACCTGACTGCGACAGGATCAGGTGGCACATTGTATTGGTTCTCTGATGCCGCATTAACCGATACCCTGGGAAGCGGCAGTCCATTTGCCTCCGGAGCAACGGCAACGGATACCTTCTATGTTGCTGAAATGGGAGCTTGCCTTAGTTTGGCCGCTCAGGTAATTGTTACCATTGACATCGCTGCAACAGCGGATGCGGGGGCAGACGCGT
>JYMV01018858.1_pt1 | contig 27307 bp, 25 predicted proteins | sample 338911 | NCBI WGS metagenome assembly JYMV01 (sample SAMN03354496, study PRJNA234377) | hydrothermal vent metagenome | biome: Deep sea; feature: Hydrothermal plumes at the Eastern Lau Spreading Center, Western Pacific Ocean; material: Seawater | place: Tonga | collected 2009 | depth 2000 m m
CATGTTTAACCGTGGGTTTAGGGACTTCGGCTGATTCAAATAGGTCTGAACTACCAAAAGAATTTATAAGCATAGCTTTCATTGGGATAACCTCTGCTGTTGTTTTTGAAAGTCCGGATAATTTACTTTTTTATTTTATTGTTGATAATTGCCTTGTATCTTGAATCTGTTTAAAGAAAATATTGATAATGAATGTAGAGCACCTGAAATTATTTGTTCGCATTGCTGCGCTGCACAATATTAGTCAGGCCGGTAAGGAGTTGGGACTATCGGCTGCGGTATCCAGTGCCCATATGAATAAATTGGAAGAAGGGCTGGGGGTCAGGTTATTACATCGCACAACGCGTCAGGTGTCTCTCACAGAAGAAGGCCGTAGTTTTTTACCTTATGCTCAGGATGTATTAACCGGTATTGAGACGGCCAGAGCCGCAGTGGGAGCTGGAAAAGTGTCTCCACAAGGGCGTCTAAGAGTGACTGCGCCGGCATCTTTTGGAAGGATGCATTTGATCCCTGCACTTAAAGCCTTTATGGATCAACATCCTCAACTGGAAATAGATCTGCGATTGAGTGACAGCATAGTGGATATGGTAGAAGGTGGGTTTGATGTTGCTATCCGTGATGCCGAGCTGAATGATTCCACCTTGATTGCCCGAAAGCTGGCCCGGGACACTCGTATTCTGGTGGCCTCACCGGACTATGTTGCGCAACATGGTGAACCAGAAACTCCGGAAGAATTAGCGCAATTTGCTGCCGTAACCCTAACAGGCCTGGAAAACTGGAACTTTAAGACGGATAAAGGCGTGCAAACCATTCGCATCAAAAGTCGCCTGGGGACAGATAACGGCGAAGCTGTCCGGGATGCGGCGGTCAATGGGCTGGGGATAACGGTCTGTTCATTGTGGTGTTGTTATCAGCAACTAGCGTCAGGCGAGCTGGTTCAGGTATTGTCCGATTATTCTCTGGCCTCCAATACTTCTATTTGGGCGGTATACCCCAGTTCACGCTTGTTGGCACCTAAGGTGCGTGCTTTTATTGATTATTTTAGTGAATATTTTGGAGACGTGCCCTATTGGGAGTCATAAATTCTCAGTCGGCAGCGAGTATAAAGGGCTCTCCTACGGTTTGCTGATACTGGCTGGGTTTGGCTATTTGCTGTACCACTAAATCCTGATAAATACTGGGTTGCAATAAGGGTTCAAATTGCTCTACATGCTGATTGTCTTCATCCAGCCAGGCGTCTATCAGAGCGCTGTCCTGTGGAAACATCATGGGAGTCGACTTGGAATGGATGTTTTGTAGTTTGGGGTGAGGCGGCAGGGTAATTACCGAACAGGATGTTATAGTCTCACCTGTTCCAGAATGGGTCCACTCTTTACACAGGCCAGCCATAAGCAGTGCGCCATCTTTGGCCTGCATATCGTGGCAGTGCAACAGCTTGCCTTTTTGATATTCTGACTCTCCAAAGCCCGTTACCGGGATCAAAATGCGGCTTTGTCGAAAAGGACGATACCCGGCCTTTCTGGGATTATTCAGGCTGTCGTAGCGGGTATTGATACTGGTGTATCTGGAGGGTTTAAAACCGGTTTCTGTGGGTTCCAGCAATAGCCACCAGAGGGCATTTTCCATGATGCGTCGGCCGTTTTTCTGACGCACCACAGACACTTTGTTAGCTGCACCAATGTAGCGTTGGAATATTTGTGGCTCGTACCCCAGCTCGATATCCATGGCGTCGCATAAAGCTCTGACGCCAGGCGCATCGGTGACATTGAGTCGGCCACACATGGTTAGTTTTCCGTCCCGGGTTGTGTGTCGCTGTCTGGCACAGTGGCTGATACTGGCGCCGCCAGTTCTATTTCCACATTGTCCACTCTTTGCAGCCCTCTTGGGAGTTTATTGCCGCGTCGGCCTCGTTCACCGCGGTAGTGTTCAAGATCTTTACTGCTGAGTGTCATAGCCCGTTTACCGGCAGTCACTTTCACTGAAGCGCCTTCAGGCACCACTTCCAGCACACTGACATATTCTTCCCGAGACTGACTACGGGCCGAAGGAATACTGATGATCTTATTGCCTTTACCCTTGCCTAAGCTGGGCAGGTCTTTCAGCGGAAATAGTAACAAACGGCCTTCGTTGGATATGGCCATACACCAGTCTGTTTCCAGATTGTGCACTCGTCTGGGGCGCAAGGCTTTGGCGCCAGTGGGTAAAGACAGATAGGCCTTACCGGCTTTGGCTTTACTCAGCATATCAGTAAACTGGCCCACAAAGCCGTATCCGGCATCGGATGCCATCAGGAATTTCTGACTGTCTTCCGCCATAATGGCGTGTTCAAAACTTTCTCCGGCAACTACCGAAAAGCGCCCGGTAAGGGGTTCACCCTGACTTCTGGCAGAGGGTAAGTTGTGGGCATCACAAGAAAATGCGCGCCCGGATGAATCCATAAATACCACTTGCTGGTTGCTGCGACCTTTGGCACTGCTGAGGAATTTATCACCGGCCTTATAGCTCAGACCCTCAACATCCACATCGTGACCTTTGGCACATCGTGCCCAGCCTTTTTCGGACAATACCACCGTGACTTGCTCTGACGGCACCAGCTCTTTTTCTGACAGGGCTTTGGCTTCGCTGCGCTCCACCAATGGTGAACGGCGATCATCGCCGTATTTTTCAGCGTCAGCCAGAATTTCTTTTTTGATCAGGGTTTTCAGGCGACGGTCAGAGCTAAGTAATTGTTCTAGTTTTTCCCGCTCGGCGTTAAGTTCGTCTTGCTCGCCTTTGATCTTCATTTCTTCCAGCTTGGCAAGATGACGTAGTTTTAACTCCAGAATGGCTTCGGCCTGGGTATCGGTCAGGGCAAAGCGCTTCATCAGCTCTTGCTTTGGCTCGTCTTCGTAACGAATAATGCGGATCACTTCGTCAATATTTAAAAAGGCAATTAATAAACCTTCTAAAATATGCAAACGCGCTAGTACTTTATCCAGGCGATATTGCAGACGGCGAGTTACTGTTGCTTTTCGGTATTCCAGCCACTCTCGCAAGATCATGGCCAGGTTTTTTACCTGCGGACGTCCGTCCAGGCCAATCATATTGAGGTTAACCCGGTAGTTCTTTTCCAGGTCTGTGGTGGCAAACAAATGCTGCATCATTTGTACCACATCCACCCGATTAGAACGGGGTGTCAGTACCAATCTTACCGGATTTTCGTGGTCTGACTCATCCCGCAAATCACTGACCATGGGTAACTTTTTGGCGGTCATCTGTGCCGCTATTTGTTCCAGTACCTTGGCTCCGGATGCCTGATGAGGCAGTGCAGTAATGACTATATCACCGTTGTCTTCGTGATAAACGGCGCGCATTTTGATGGAGCCTTTGCCGGTTTCATACATCTTGCGAATATCGGCTTTCGGCGTAATGATTTCGGCTTCAGTAGGGTAGTCTGGACCCTGTACAAACTCCATGATTTCCGACAGCTCGGCTTTGCTGTTATCCAACAAGTGGGCACAGGCATTGGCCAGTTCCCTGACATTGTGGGGCGGAATATCGGTGGCCATACCTACCGCAATGCCGGTGACGCCATTGAGCAATATATGAGGCAATCTGGCAGGTAGTACTTTGGGTTCTTTCAGCGTGCCGTCGAAGTTGGGTTGCCAGTCAACTGTGCCCTGACCCAGCTCCTGCAGTAATACTTCACTAAAGCGGGATAAACGGGCTTCGGTATAACGCATGGCTGCAAAGGATTTTGGATCATCCGGGGCACCCCAGTTGCCTTGACCGTCTACCAATGGATAGCGATAGGAGAAAGGTTGCGCCATCAGTACCATGGCTTCATAACAGGCTGAATCACCGTGAGGATGAAATTTACCTAATACGTCACCCACCGTACGGGCGGATTTCTTGTACTTGGCGTTGGCACTCAGGCCCAAATCTGACATGGCATAGACAATACGTCGTTGCACTGGCTTCAGGCCATCACCAATGTGCGGCAAGGCTCTGTCCATGATGACGTACATGGAATAATTCAGATAGGCATCTTCTGCGAAACGGCGGATGGGGAGTTGCTCCACACCATCCTGAGAGATAGTAATGTCGTCGTTCATGAATGTTCGATTGTCTGCGTTATCAGAGCGTTTTGAGCTTCGCAGTATTGCTCAGCAAATATCAACTCGCCCCTGGATCATTGTCTTTGGGTACTTTAAAGGCTGCCTTTGTGCTGCAGCCTTTAGCAATTCCCTGATGTTACTTTTGGTAAGTCACTCTGTAAATGGCATCGGCAAAATCATCCGAAATTAGCAGGCTGCCATCGGGCATGGGTAAGAATGCCACAGGTCTACCCCATACTTCGTCACCGGGCTGCAACCAGCCATCGATAAAGGTTTCATATTTTTCTACACCGGTTTCTGTGGTGGTGGCCATCATGACCCGGTAGCCCACTTTGGAAGAACGATTCCAGGAGCCGTGCTCTGCCACAAATAGTTTGTTTTTATACTCAGCCGGGAATTGCGCTCCCTGATAAAAGTGAATGCCTAAAGGGGCCACATGGGCGCCTAAGCGTGCAACCGGTGGAGTGTAATCTTCTGGCTTTTTGCCTTCGCCAAAATCCGGATCGGGGATATCGCCGCCATGAATGTAGGGATAGCCAAAGTGTTGGCCTTCTTCACTGACCCGGTTAATTTCGCAGGGGGGCAGGTCATCACCCATCCAGTCGCGGCCATTATCGCTAAACCACAGTTCCTGGGTTTTAGGGTGCCAGTCAAAACCTACACTGTTGCGCACACCTCTGGCCACCCAGGTGCGTTTTTTGGTTGTAAGATCGTACTTTAAAATGCTGTCGTAACGCTCGTCATCAAATTCTTCGCCGCCTTTAGTAATACAGACATTACAGGGGGTGCCCACGGGTACATAAAGTTGGCCGTCCGGGCCAAAGTCGATGTTTTTCCAGCCGTGGTGACGATCGCTGGGTAAATCATTGATAATGATTTCGCCTTTACCTGGGGAATCCAGATTGGCTTCGATATTACTGAATTTTCTGATCTGACTAACTTCAGACACATACAGATCGCCATCTTTAAATGTCAGCCCTGAGGGCATCACCAGATCGCTGGCTATTTTAATGACTTTGTCAGCTGTACCATCTTTGTCACTGTCGATAACAGCGTGTACTAAACCGGCACTGCGACTTCCGACAAAGACGGTGCCCTTGTCACCCAATGCCATCTGTCGGGCATTTTTTACCTTGTCGGCATAAACCGAAATACTAAAGCCTTCCGGCAGATTCAGCTTTTCCAGTGGTAAAGCTGCGTGAGTCAGGCCTGAAGCTAGCAGGCTGGCGGCGAGAATTAATTTGCGCATAGCGGTAATCATATTTCACGAACTGGTTGTAATGTGTTAAAACATAACATTGGCACAAGTCCCCCGACAATGTTTTCTGTTTATAAGAATCGTCTGCCAACTTTGATAGCGGTTACAAAATGATAAAAACAAGGCTTCTCCCACTCAGATTCTGCGTATTTTTAACGGTATGGCTGTTCAGCATGCCCGCTTCCGCTTTGATCCAATTGTTCAACAGTGAAGAAGCGACACAAATAAACAAACAGTTGCAGATTTTATGGGAACAACCTGGCGATGCACTTTCCATCGAGCAGGTACTGGCGCAAAGAAATCGCTTTTCCTGGCCGGCAGATGGCAATCCCAATTATGGTTTTTCCTCCAACGGTATCTGGTTTTTAGCCGAGATTGCCAACGTCAGCAATGAGTCTGACTGGATTGTTGATGTGGCCTTTGCGCAGAATGATTTAGTGGACTTTTACCTGGTAAGTGATGGTCGGGTAATATCCGGGGTGCAACAGGGCAAAATTCGGGGCCAGCAATTACATCGTTTTCCCACGTTTCGCATGAATTTACCCTTCAATAAAGAGATGCAGCTCTACATTCGGGTTCAAAGTGACGAGCAGGCGTTGGTTGTGCCGATAAATATTGAATCAGCGCGTTCATTCGAATCTACGGTGGCGCAAGACAATATCTGGTGGGGCATATTTTACGGTGGCCTGGTGATATTGCTGCTCTACAACATAGTGCTTTATGTTGTTACTCGCGAAACCAGCCTATTAGCTTATGTGGCCTATATCAGTGCTGCCATATTGTGGCAATTTGTCTGGGGTGGGCACAGTCAACTGGTGCTGCCCATCGCTGCTAATGTCTGGTTTTCGGCCCATACCGATGTATTGTTTTTGCTGGTGGGCTTAGGGGCCGGCTTGTTTACCCTCACCTTTTTAGATGCCCGTCAAACTGCGCCTAAAAGTGCCCGTTTTATTCGCTGGATTATGCTCAGTTTAGGCTTTTTGCTGCTACTGGCATTGAGTGATCTGCTGCAGCAAACCTTGCAAAATTACCTGGTTTACGCCTTTTCTGTGGTGGCTATTTGTTTGTATCTGGTGGCAGGGCTGGAAAGCTACTTCAATGATTTCAAACCGGCCCGTTATTTTGTCTTTGCCTGGAGTGTATTGCTAACCGCTGCATTGGTGGGCATGCTAGGCTTAATCGGCATTTTCCCTTCCAATCAATTTACCACCTATTGTTTTCAGGTGGGCGTGTTCTTCGAAGCCGGATTGTTTTCTGTAGCTCTGATCGAAAAAACCCGACACAAGCTGGAATCAGATGTGAATTCTGTGACGGCCGACATGCGCAACAACATTGAGATTATTGAAGAGCAGAATGTGCACCTGGATATTGCTCGCAAAGAAGCGGAACGGGCCAGTAAGGTCAAAACGCAATTTCTGGCCAATATGAGTCATGAAATCCGGACGCCGCTAAACGCCATAATCGGGTTTAGCCAGGAGTTGTCTAAACAGAGTTTGCCCCTGGAGCAACAAGAGCACGTTCAGATCATCAATCAGTCGGCCACCAACCTGTTGGCAATCGTCAATGACGTGTTAGATTTTTCAAAAATTGAAGCCGGAAAATTGCAGATTAATCAGGAAGCCTTCTCGCCGGGAGATTTGCTGGAAGAGCTGGTATTCGTTTTTGCCAAAGATGCCCAAAAGAAAGGCTTGAAGTTTTATTACGAACCCTGCCCATTGCCGAAGAAGCTGGTGGGCGACCCTGCACGTGTTAAGCAGGTACTTACCAACCTGCTGAGTAACGCCATTAAGTTTACTACTAAGGGGTCAATAACACTGAGTATTAAAGCGCAGCAAAAAGACAACGATATGCTGGAATTGCAGGTGAAAGTGGGGGATACAGGTATCGGTATTGCCACGGAAAACCAGGACAAATTGTTTAAGTCTTTCTCGCAATTGGATGATTCCTTAAATCGCAATTACCAGGGCACCGGGCTGGGATTAGTGATTTGCCGACAACTGATGCAACTGATGGGAGGCAAACTCACCTATCAGAGTGAATATGGCAAGGGCAGTTGCTTTGAGATTGCGGTTAAGTGCCACAAATACAGTAAGCACAATGACATTGCTGAGCATTCGGACTGGCTGAATAAACGGGTATTGTTGTTAGATCACGATCCGCGTTCGCGGCTGGCCAGTGCCACTTTACTGCATCGTTTAGGTGCCGATGTCACCAGCGGCACCAGACTGAGTTGGTTGGCAGAACAATTTGACAGTTATGATTACTTTTTTACCGACGAAGACACGCTGGCTAAATACGAAGAGAATCAACTGTTGCGGGTCATAAGAACATTAGAGGCGGAGCAACGGGTGTTGCTGGTGGGGGCCAACGGCAGTCCAACAGGCCCCTTTGCCAGCCACTTTCACAAGCTGTTGGAATCGCCGTTGCTAACCAGTCGCTTGTTAACCTTCAGAGATAAAGAAGAACAAGCGCCGAAAAACATCTGGAATGAGCGTTTGTTGAATTTACCCAAGGCGAAAATTCTCGCCGTGGATGACATGCCAATCAATCTCAGGTTATTGAGTACCTGGTTACAGGAATCTCCGGTACAACTGCAACTGGTTTACAGTGGCAGTGATGCGCTGGAGTTGTGCCAAAGAGAAGAATTCGACTTGATTTTAATGGATGTTCAGATGCCGGATATGGATGGTCTGGAAGCCACCAGTATGATTCGGAAAACCACCCTTAATCAAGGCACACCTGTGATTGCCGTAACAGCGCATGCCTTTAAAGAAGAAAAGCAGCGGCTGTTAAATTCCGGTATGGATGACTACTTGCCTAAGCCTTTGGAGCTGGGGGCATTGATTAACCTGATTAAACGCTGGTGTAGTGTGCCAGAGCACAATGTCACCATGTTGCCGGACCTGGATTGGCAGTTGGCTTTAACCCGGGCGAATCAAAATGAAAATGCCGCCACAGAGATGCTGCAGGAATTTGTCAAAACCTTACCTGAGGCTATCGCTGCCATTGCCAGGGCCGCCAAACTGGAAGACTGGTCTGGCATGGAGCAAGCGGTACACCGATTACACGGCGCAAGCTGCTATACCGGCGTGCCTAAATTACAACGGCTTTGCGCTGAAGTGGAAGGGGATCTAAAGTCGGGTCACATCAAAGAAGCGCGCCGGGGAGTTGACGAGCTTCAGCAGGCAAGTCAGGCTGTTGTGCAACAATCTGAATTAATACGCAAGGGACCCACTATTCCTGTGGAAGGAAGCACCGGCAGGGAGCTGCATTAACCTGGAGGTTAGCCCTGCAAAAGGCTGCGATGGCAGGAGCGCAACAGCTCTGCAAACTCTTCTACGCTGCGATCCAGTTCGGCACTGTTAATAAACAGATCGTAGCCTAACCGTTCCCGCAGTTTAACCATGCGATTGGCAAACATGGCCTGAACGCCTTTGTAAACTTTGCCGTCACTATCTTTAAAAAAATCATCTTCTAACAGGTCGTCACCGTAACAGCTGCCGGTGGCACACTGGGAATTGTTGTGTAGCAATAAGGGCCGTTGCTCCATCAAAATATGGGTCATCAGTCGGGGGGAAATGCTTTGCAATATCGGACCGTATTGTTTGACCCGGAAACCCACCAAAGATAAGGCTTTTTGCTCCAGACCTGCGGAAACTTTGGGAATGTCGATACGCTGTACGTTGTTCCAGTCGAGACTCCAACGGCCATTGCGATGCTGATAATCAATCTGGGTTTTGGAAATGGATAAGCTGTGTTGTGGTTCTCGCAACTTCAGAAATCCCAGCAACAAGGCTACCAGTGCCGCAGAAGTAACAAATATGGCCACCAGAGTGACATCATCCGGCAATATTCTGAACATCAGAATGGCAATAATGAGCAGTACAACGCCGAAAATCAGGCTGGATAAGCCATTGCGCTTAGCTGTTGCTCTTATCTGGATGGGCTGTTCATCGTCTATGTCATGCTTTAAATCGGTCATCTGTTACTCTGTGTTACCACCAAAATACTTCCAGTACTACGTACATAATAACGCCCCAGAGCACTATCAATCGTAATTTTTTGCAATAAGCACAATCTGTTTGCCACCATTTCATTATGCAACTGCTTTTGTCTGTTCAATTAGGTTCATTATCTACCCTGTTTAATGCAAATGTCATCGGCAATAGCTCAAAATCAGAAAAATACCGCTATTTTTCGATAGAACACCAGATATATGAGACGAGTGGCTGGGCTAAACATTGTGTTTCGCGCGTATGAATTTTCTAATACTGTGTTGTTTTCGCATCACTTTAGGCCTTTGCCTGCTACACTTTTTTGCAGTGCAGCACTGGTTTCCCGTTACTGGCTTGCTACCCGACTTGATAAGGATCTCTTATGGCTCAACAATTTAAGTTCTCCCCTCTGATTTTTGCGATTCTGCTATTGGCTGGATTACTGGCCTGGTTATATATGCCCGTCGAGCAATCCGAAGCTCGCAGAGGTGCCAGCGAAATTCCGGTGGTGGCCACGATTGTGCAACAACAGCCTTTCGCCCAAGTGGTGGAAGCCTTGGGCACCGCGACAGCGAATGAAGCCATTGTGGTGACAGCGCAGGAAACCGACAAAATTGAAGCCCTGTTGTTTGATGACGGTGATTTGGTAAAACGCGGCCAGTTACTGGTCCGCATGAATATCAAAGAAGAGCAGGCCAGACTCAACGAACTGAAAATTAATTTAGCGGAAGCCCAGCGCCAACTTAACCGGGTAAAAGGGCTGGTAAAAGAAAAAGCAGCATCACAACAATTGCTGGATGAGCGCGAAGCTCAGGTTGACGCATTGATTGCGCAGATAGACGTAGCCGAAGCACAAATTGCCGACCGCGAAATTCGCGCGCCTTTTGATGGTTTATTAGGTGTCAGGCAGGTAAGTGATGGTGCACTGGTACGTCCGGGTGATCAGATCACGACTCTGGATGACATCCAGACCCTGAAAGTGGACTTTAGTGTGGCAGAGCGCCATTTACCCAGTGTTAAATTGGGTCAAAAAGTAGAAGCCACGTCCATTGCTTATCCGGGGCGTGTGTTTGAGGGGGAGATTTCCCATATTGATTCCAGGGTTGATGCCGCCACTCGTGCTGTGCGGGTCAGAGCCAAAATATCTAATCCTGAATTGCTGATCCGCCCTGGCATGTTATTGCAAATTCTGGTGCAAAAAAGTGTTTCCCAGTCGCTGGTTATTCCTGAATCTGCGTTGGTGCCAATCGACGATCAGCAATATGTGTTTGTGGTGGAAGAGGGCAAAGCAAAGCGCCTGACGGTACAATTAGGAGTGAGAAAACCCGGCCAGGTGCAAATTCTCTCTGGCTTAACTGAAGGTCAGCAAGTAGTGACACAAGGCACATTGAGGTTGCAAGATGGCACTGCCGTTAAGATCGTGGAGGGCTAACCATGATTTTATCTGATGTGTCGGTTAAAAGACCGGTTTTTGCCACGGTTGTAAATGCGCTACTGCTGATTTTTGGATTTGTTGCCTTCAATATGTTGGCGTTACGTGAATATCCGGATATCGATCCGCCTATCGTTTCTATCAATACTACTTATCCAGGGGCTTCTGCCACTATTGTTGAATCGCGTATAACGCAACTTATTGAAGATCGCATCAGTGGCATTGAGGGCATTAAAAATATCACTTCGAACAGCCGTAATGGCCGTTCCAGTATCAGTATCGAATTTGAATTAGCGCGGGATATCGATGCCGCTGCCAATGACGTCAGGGAACGGGTTAGTCGGGTATTAAACAACTTACCCGATCAGGCGGACCCACCAGAAGTATTTAAAAGCGACTCAGATGAAGATGTGATTGTTTGGTATAACCTGCGCAGCGACAACCTGTCGGTGCTGGAACTTACAGATTATGCCAATCGTTTTATTGTGGACCGACTGTCAACGGCAGATGGTGTTGCGCGCGTGCGAGTCGGTGGTGGTCGCGATTATGCCATGAAGGTCTGGCTGGACCGCAATGCCATGGCTGCCCGAGGGATTACAGTTACTGATGTTGAACGAGTAATTCGCTCAGAAAATGTGGAATTGCCTGCCGGTGAAGTTGAGTCTGTGGATCGCAATATGGAAGTGCGTGTAGCCCGTACATTCCTGACCGAAGATGATTTCGCCAACCTTACTATCGCTCAGGGAATAGATGGCTATCTGGTCAAATTAAAAGATATTGCAGAGGTGGAACTCACCGCGGAAGACGATGAGACCGAATTCCGTGGCAATGGTAAAAACATGGTGGGATTGGGCATTGTTAAACAGTCCAAAGCCAATACTCTGGAAGTGGCCAGATCGGCCAAAGAGGCCATTGCAACGATTCAGCAATCCTTGCCAGAAAATGTAGTGATTGTGCCCAGCTATGACTCTTCGATTTTCATCGCGGAATCCATTGAGGAAGTTTACAACACCCTGGGGATTGCCATGCTGATGGTGGTGCTGGTGATTTATCTGTTTTTAGGCAACGTACGCGCTACCTTTATTCCCGCAATCACCGTTCCTATCTCGCTGGTGGCGGCGTTTACCGTCATGTTGGCATTGGGCTTTTCTATCAATTTGTTAACCCTGTTGGCACTGGTGCTGGCAATTGGTCTGGTGGTGGACGATGCCATTGTTGTACTGGAAAATATTTATCGTCGTATTGAACTGGGAGAACCACCATTGCTGGCTGCTTATCGCGGTGCCCGCGAGGTAGGTTTTGCGGTTATCGCCACCACCCTGGTGCTGATCTCGGTATTTGTTCCACTGGTGTTTTTAGAAGGTAACATTGGCCGACTATTTACCGAGTTTGCGCTGGCCATTGCCGCCGCTGTGGCTTTTTCGAGTTTTACTGCATTAACCCTGAGTCCCATGCTGGGCTCTAAAATTTTACAGAAAAGAGAGCGCAACAGTGGTTTTGGTGCCTGGGTTGATTCTCAGTTCTCGAAGCTGGAAAGTGGTTACCACAGAGTTCTCGACAACACCTTACATCAACCACTGGTAACCGCTTTATTGATAGCCGGAAGTTTGTTCGCTATCTATGGTTTATTGCAAAAAATCCCCAGTGAATTTGTGCCCAAAGAAGACAGGGGCAACTTTTTCGTCTTAATGCAGGCGGCAGAGGGAGCCAGCTTCGAAAGCAATGCGGCGAATCTGAATAAAATTGAAGCTATCTTGTTACCCTATATTGAAAATGGTGAGTCTGATAGAGTGCTGGTGAGAACGCCTGGCTTTGGCGGCTCTGCGGGTATCGCCATATTTGGTGCTGTGCCCTGGGATGAACGCAAGCGCACCACCTTTGACATAATGAACGAGGTCAGCGGCAAACTGGCAGAAATACCCGATGTGAGAGCATTTGCTGTAATGCGCAGCAGTTTAGGTGGCCGGGGTCTGGGCAGACCGGTGCAATTTGTCCTACAGGGCGATACCTATGACGACCTGGTACGTTACCGCAACATCGTCATGGCTAAAGCCCAGGAAAACGATAAATTATTGCGTCTGGATTCTGACTACAAAGAAACTCTGCCGCAATTGTTAGTAAATATCGACCGTGATCGCGCTGCGGATCTGGGGGTATCGATTGGTGATATCGGACGCACCCTGGAAACCATGTTAGGCCAGCGTCGCGCTTCTACCTTTCTGGATCGTGGCGAGGAATATGATGTAATTCTGGAAGGTAAAGAAGAAGATTATCGCAGCCCAGACAGCATAGAGAATATTTACGTACGTTCTTCCAGCAGCGGTCAGTTAATCCCTCTGGATAATCTGGTGAAGGTCAGTGAGCAAGCAACTTCTGCCCAGCTCAACCGTTACAACCGTATGCGCAGCATTACTATCAGTGCTAATTTGGCGGATGATTATACCCTGGGGGAGGCGTTAGAATACTTGCGCACCATAGTGCGGGAAGAATTACCGGAAGGGGTCAGTATTGACTATCGCGGAGAGTCTCAGCTTTATCAGGATTCAGGCAACTCAGTTTTATTCATTTTTGTGCTGGCCTTGGTAATCACCTATTTGGTGCTTGCTGCCCAGTTTGAGAGCTTTGTGCATCCCTGGGTGATTTTGCTGACCGTACCCCTGGCGCTGGTAGGCGGTCTGGCCGGATTGTGGCTGGCGGGGTTAAGTCTCAATATATACAGTCAGATTGGTTTGGTGATGTTGATAGGGCTGGCGGCCAAAAACGGTATATTAATCGTGGAATTCGCCAATCAGCTGCGCGACGCCGGACATGAATTTGAGTCGGCTTTAAAGCGGGCGGCAACACAGCGATTAAGACCGATAGTGATGACCGGTTTTACTACCTTATTCAGTGCTATACCACTGGTAATAGCCACAGGCCCGGGTTCAGAAAGCCGAATGGTTATAGGTATGGTAATTTTTGCCGGGGTTGCGGTGTCGGCATTTTTAACCCTGTTTATTGTACCCACGGCCTATTATTATCTGGCCAGAAATACCGGTTCGCCGCTGAAACTGGCGCATCAGGTGGAAGATCTGGAAGAACAAATACCCTATAAAAAAGGCGGAGAAATATAGTCGAAGCCAATGTGAATTTAAGGGGTGACAAATTTACCTGATATTATCTGCATCTGGATGCTTTATGTTCAGACCTGCAAAGTGATATAATCCGCCACCCCAAAAATGCCGTATAGTGGTAAACAGTTAATTTTCAGGATAAACAGATGGCAGATAACCGCTCCCAATCGCAAATAGCGCAGCACTACAACGACATTATTCAGTTGTTGGGTGAAGATGTGACACGTGATGGCTTGCTGGATACCCCGCAACGTGCCGCGAAAGCAATGCAGGCACTGACTTCAGGCTATGAAAAATCCGTCGAAGAAGTGGTCAACGGCGCCATTTTTGAAGCGGACACCGATGAAATGGTGGTAGTACAAGGGATCGAGTTTTATTCCTTGTGTGAGCATCACTTATTGCCCTTTATCGGTACCTGTAATATTGCTTACCTGCCCGAAAACAAGGTATTGGGCCTGTCCAAATTTGCCCGTATCGTTGATATGTTTGCTCGTCGTCTTCAAATTCAGGAAGGTTTAACCAAGCAAATCGCCGAGGCTATTCAGGACGTCACCGGAGCAAAAGGCGTAGGTGTTATCATGGAAGCCAAGCACATGTGTATGATGATGCGCGGTGTACAAAAGCAAAACTCTTCTATGGTTACCTCTGTTATGCTGGGTAATTTCCGCAGCTCTCAGGCTACTCGTGACGAGTTCTTAAGACTGATTGGTAAATAAAGACTAATGAGCGGTAGCAAGCTTTATTGCTGCCGCTAATGCTTCATCCTGAACTACCGGATAATCCGGCAGCACCCCTTGATGGTACCAGTTTTCTCCCGAAATCGGGTGTGATGGAATAGCCACCGCCATTGTCAACCTGATGCTCTTACTTAATTGCACTTGTCGAGTGACATAAGCTAGCCCCATAGAATCCTGTCCCAACACTTCCGCCTTATCAAATTGTTGCAAGCTATAAGCAAAGGCTTCCCAGGGACCGATAACAAAACTGGAATTAATCACATAGGTGGGCACTTCGCTAAACATCGGCTCAGATTGGTCTGTGGGATAAATTAATCGGACGTCCTGTGCCGGGTTGAAGCTTAGCTTTAAAAATGGAATATCTGGTGACAACCAGTAGCCAAGCAAATGCTGAATCAGCGGCATATTACCTTCGCCGACAGAACTGAGATCAATAATCAATGCCTCGCTTTGACTTGATTGTTGTAAGGCACCATCAATATCCGGCAAGGCGCTTAATGATAAAAAGTTGCCACTTAACGCCAGGTAGCCAACCTTATCAAACTGTTCGATGGCTACAGTAAACTTATCAGGGTAAGCGTCATGGGCTTGTGATGATGTGGTCACTGGTGCACTAAGCTCATTGGAATCCAGGTTGCGAGTGCCGTAGTGAATTTCAAAGTTGCTGTCCTGACTGGCTTCAATCAGCAAAGCTTCAAGCTGAATTTTCAATTGACCAAATGGCATAGCGCCAAGAAGCTTGCCTTGTAATTGAGCTCTGACTATCTGCTGACGAATGAGTTTTTGTTTTTCAGGGAACAGGTAATGTTGTTGAATAATGGAATCTAAATTCTCCAGCAGCTCTAACACTTCATCGGCGCTGATATGTGGCTCATCATATCGTTGAGTATCACTGTTTCCCAGAACTGCCCACGACAGGCTCCATAGTAATAGCCAGCTACACAGTCCCTTGGTCATATCCTCAATCCAAAAAAATCCAATACCAGTACTAGGTAGGTTGCATGCACAAGATTACAAGGGAACTCTTGGAATCAATGGCGGCCAGGCATATTCTTTTGGAACGTATCAAACTGATGGGGCAGGTAGTTCACCAGTTCACCGGATAACTTTACGTATTCCTGTAACGAAGAGGACAGTGATTTGGCGAGTAGTGGCAGCTTGTCCTGAAAGTCCTCAGCTTCTCTTTCTTTGGCTTGTTGCACAGCAAGATTAATATCGGCAAAGGTTGTGAACATGCGTAAGCAGCGGGTCAGTCTTTTGGAAAATTGCTCGGACGTTTCCGGTTGCACCTGCAGCATGGCTTGCCAGGCTTGTTGCCAGATATCTTCCAGTAAGCCGTGTCCGGTTATCAATCCAGTCATCCACTGTTGTAAATTGTCTTCATGAGCCGGGTAGTGGCAATCGGCGGGAAGATTCACCTGATTGTCCCGCATCGCCTGCAATTGCTCCTTTAGCAACTGCATCAGTATGTTGGACACTTTGTCCACTTGCCGGGAATTGATCTCACCACCAGTTTGCACTACCCAGGGAAACCATTGCTCTGGCATCGGAATATCCGGGCTGGCACAAACGGCAAATAACAGGCCGCGAATATAAACCGGTGACTGAAATATTTCGCTGTTGTTTTGCCACTGATAAAACTGCTGCAGCGACTCTATGCTGTCTTTTTTCAACATAAACTTAATTTTCCTGACTAGGCTCGGGCAGAGGTTCGTAGCGAGTTAACTCGTAAACCCATGGCATGTGTAAAACCTCGATTTTAACGACTTTGGGTTTGTCTTCGGTACTGATATAAAAAATCTGTGACGGTGCACCGCCCGACAGCTTAACCTTGCGTGTTTCGAATGTACCCGCCGGAACGGTTACGGTTTCCTTGCCCATTGGAATGTATTGGATACGGGTTTCCTGACCGTCATAAGCGTTGAACCACTCAAAGCTGAAGGCTTTATCATTGGCAAAAAAGGGTACTGTCATTATCGTTGTGGTGCGCTCAATAGAGCTAAGCCCGGTACGATTATCAATCTGTTGCCGTCCCTGAGCTTTATAAACTGGCCGGGCAATCTCAGAATAGCCCTTTACCTGTTTGAGGCTGCCGTTGGTGCTGTAATCCTGCCAGTGTAAGTTAATATCTGCCGCCGTGCCCATGGAGCCGGTAAGACGCAAAGAAACCGGTAACAGACTGTCAGATTCTGCCGTGGCATTGATGGTGGCATCCACGTTAAATTTTTCCACTTTCGTTACTTCTGTCAGCAGGATTTGATTGTCCTGGATGAGAATTGACTGTTTCGCTGTACCTACTTTTTGCTCAGAAAACAGCATATCGAAATGAGATTCGAAACTGTGTATTTTTTGCTGGTCTACGCGAATTTTCGCGGACGCTGGCTTTTTGAATTCCTGTTGCATGTCGACAGGACCCAAAGACATTAAAACGTTGCTATTGAGAAATATGCTGAACAGGGTGCGATTGTATTCGTCTTCATCAATATCTTTTTGCGGCAGGCCAGTTAAATGAAAGGCCAGCTCTGGTGTGGTATTGCTATGGCCCACTACCAGTGCTTTTTGACCAGAAGCCTTTAGCTTTTCTGCAAAATCCTTCAGGTTTTTGGGATCGTATTGAATTACTTTGAGTCCTAACGCTTTAGCAATAGGTTCAGCAGTTTGTTGAGTGCGCTGATAGTTTGTGGCGTAAACTGCCTGAATACCTTTATCTAACAATAAGTCTCTTAATTTTTTAGCCTGATTCCAGCCTTTTTCGGTGAGTTGTGGGTCCTTGCTACCATCCCGCTGCTTTTCCATGTGGCGCACCAGCCAGAGATCCGGTTCGGGCTGTGATTGCGCAATCGCGCCTGTCAGCCAAAATAGCGTTATAAACGGAAGGATAAATAAACGGGAAATTTTCAGCGTTTTATAATTATTATTGTTGGTCATTGTGGTTTTGTGAAAACAGTCGTTGCACTACTATGACAAAAAATTGCAACCAGGCATAGACACAAAGGGTTAAAGCTGAATAATCAGCAAGAATTCAACTGCCCAAAATAGGGAATGCACCTTGTTAAAAAACAAAATTCCACCAGTGGTACTGGTACTGTTGTATCTACTGATGATGTACGGTCTGACCAGGTTACTGCCTGAATTGACCTTTGCTTTGCCTTTACATCTGGTGGTTGCCGGTTTTTTAGTGGCGGTGGCATTGGTAGTGGTACTGCTGGCAGTTTGGCAGTTCAAAAAATCGCAAACCACGGTGGATCCTACTCAGCCGGAAAACGCCTCGCAACTGGTGAGCAGCGGTATCTTTAGTCTGACTCGCAATCCTATGTATTTGGGGATGGCTTTGTTACTTATCGCGGCGGGAATATATTGGCAGCACATTGCGGCACTCTTGTTGGCACTGAGCTTTCCGCTGTACCTGACTTATTTTCAGATTGCGCCGGAGGAACAGGCAATGGCAAAACTGTTTCCGGCACAATGGCCTGACTATAAAAAACGCGTCAGGCGCTGGATCTGAGTTTTATCGCTTCAGGCGCTCAACAGCTTGTTCCAGGTAAGACTTGGGACAGCCGAAGTTGATACGAATAAAGTTCTTATCACCAAAATCAGCCCCTGGGGAAGGGCCGATACCTTTGGCTTCAACATAAGCTTGTGGTGACTCTACACCCAACTGACTGGCGTCAATCCAGGCCAGAAATGTCGCCTGAGGCAACAGCATGTTAAAACCATTAATTTGGTTGATTTCTTCAAACAGAAACTGACGATTCTGTCTCAGGTAGGCCAACAAGGTGTCGTACCATTGGTCGCATTGAGTAAAGGCGGTTTCGGTGGCTACCAGACCCAGGATGGTTACCCAGGGCATAATACCCATCATCGCCTTACTGAAGTTGGCACGTAATTTGGCATCCGGGATAATAGCGAAAGAAGTGCCAAGCCCTGCAACATTAAACGTCTTACTGGCTGCCATCAGAGTCACACTGCTGTTTTGCAATTGCGGCAGTGAGCTGGCCGGAATGTGTTGTGCGTTGTCATCCAGGACTAAATCACAGTGGATTTCGTCTGAGATCAATAACACATTGTTTTGCTCACAAATACGGGCTATTTCAGCTAATTCCTGTTGGGTAAATACTGTGCCTGCCGGGTTACCCGGATTACACACAATAAAAATTTTGCAGGCTGGATCTTTAGCGGCCTCTTCCAGCGCATTCAGGTCTATGGTCCATCGATCATTTTCAATGATAGTAGGGATATCAACCCGTTCCAGATTATTGATGCCGGGTGCCGCTAATAACGGCGGATAATTAGGCGTTTGAACTATGACTTTGTCGCCAGGTTGGCAGTAAGCCTTACAAGCCACATTGAAGGCCGGCACCACTCCGGGCGTCCAGACTATCCATTCCGGTTGAATATCCCAGTTATGCTGCTTTTTAACCCAGCGACACACTGCTTCATTCGCGGGTTCATAGCGGGCCGGTAAATGGTAGCCCAGTAAGCCGTGATCGGTGCGTTGTTTGATGGCCTGTAAAATTTCATTTGCGCACTTAAATTCGGTATCGGCAACCCAAAGAGGCAAAATGTCTTTGCCTTCGTACTTTTGCCACTTCATCGAAAATGTTGCGCTTCTGTCGATGATGCTATCGAAGTCAGAAAAGGTGTAATGCATGTTTCCGCGTCTCTGAATTATAGATGGGTCAAATAGTGCCTTTAGCGGCGTAATAATGCTAAGACCTGATGGTTGTATATTATGCGAGGAAGGCTATTGTTTATTGGGATCCAGCGATTGCGCATCAATCAGTTTTTGCACTTTTTTCAACAAACCACTGGCTGAAAAAGGTTTAGCCAGAAAATCATTAACCCCTGCCTGAACAGCCCTGACAACGTAATCTTTGGAGGCATTTCCCGTTACCATTAAAAACGGCACCTCTTTGTTTAACGCCCGAACTTCTTTGAGGAATTCCAGCCCGTTCATGCCGGGCACTTCCCAGTCGCTAATCACCAGCCCAAAGTAGGATGGATCTCTTTTAAAGCGGTTTAAGGCTTTGGAGCAGCTGGCATGAATATCAATTTCACCTAAATCTAACTCCCTTAGCATGTGCCTCAATAATTCCTGCGTAAGCTCTTCGTCATCAATTACCAAAATATGAGTTTTTTTCTTTGTTGGCATCCTGTGCAGGGCTCCTTAGGGTGCGATTAGGAAAACAGAATATAAAAACTAAAGATAGCGGTAATCAGCAAAAAGTTAAAGCAGCAATTAGTTGATCGTGATCAATATCGCGGGTTGAGCAGGAAGGGATAATGATTCGGTAAGTTAAGCGTAGGAGTAACGAACATGAGAGAAATAGATAACGTAGGTGTTTTAGATACGGCTATCAGAGCCATACTGGCCTGTCTGTTACTAGCATTAGCCGTTGAGCAGTTGTTTAGTTTTCCGGTAACTGTTCTGTTGTTAGTGCTTGGCAGTGCTTTGTTTATTAGCAGTGCTACTGGCTTTTGTCTGCTCTACAAAATGCTGGGTATCGATACTTATCACTTAAAACATTAGCGCGATGAAATCAGGCACAAAAAAACCGGGTTAATGCCGCCATTACCCGGTTTTTCTGGTGCGGATCCGCATCACATCAGTGCGTAAACAAACACCAGGCTGAGCACTAATCCGGCAACACCGAAAAAGCCGTATTCTACCTGAGAACGCACCGCCTCTTCTGGTTTAGCAGGCAAAAATGCCATGATAATACTGCTTAAACCCAACGTAAATGCGACTAAAAATAATCCAAATACCAGTGCAGTGACCCATTCACCCATAACTTAAAGCCCTTAATTATTTTTCACCTTGGCTAATTATGCCCTAAAATCTTGTTTATGGCAGTGAGCCAGATCAAAAAAAACAACTAATGGTTCAGAATTTATGAAAATTGCGGTGATAGGTGCTGGATGGCTGGGGCACAAATTGTGCAAAACACTGATGCAGAAGTCTTTGTCGGTAGTGACAACCAAACAGAGCGAAAACGATGTCGAGCGTCTCAACAAAGAGGGGATAGCCTGTCATCAATACCGCCTTGGTGATGCAGAGTTACCCCAAGCCCTGCAGGACTGCGAAGTCTTTGTCATTAATATTGGGGCCGGGCGTCGCGGTTTTGAGCGGGAGCAGTTTCAGCAGCAAATGATGACACTTTGTGGCAGTTGTTTGTCTGATAATGATAAAAAACTATTGTTCATCAGCACCACATCGGTTTATGGCGAATCGAATCAGGAATTTACTGAGGAAACTGAACCTGCGCCCATTAGCGACTCGGCCCATGCCCATGTTTTCATCGAGAATGAACTCAAAGCCCAGTTTCCACAACAGGTGACAATATTGCGTTTAGCAGGCCTTATCGGGGAAGACAGGCATCCGATTTATCACCTGGAGGGAAAAAAGGGCATAACTGCCGCCCATAAAATGGTAAATCTGGTGCACAGAGATGATGCCATTGAAGCTATTGAAAAAATTATTAACTTAGAAAAGTGGGGCAAGACCTTTCACCTGAGCGCTACTGAGCATCCTTCTCGTCGCGAATACTACACCCATGCTGCCAAAGCCTTGGAGCTGATTACACCAGAGTTTCTGGATGATACAGAGCAGCCCGCCATAGGCAAAAAAGTCAATGCCGAGGCTACCATCGAAGAACTGCAACTTACTCTGCAGTACCCAAGTCCGTTCGATATGCTGCCCAAAATAGTTGAGCACGAAACGCCATAAAAAAAGGCCGGTAAAAACCGGCCTGTAGAATTTTTAAGAGTTAGCCCACTAATCCGGCACCAAAATATTTTAATGCCACTGTATTGATGAATATCAGTAGTAAGATAAATGGGATAAAGGTGCCGATGGAGAAGTCCACATACTTTTGAAACAGACTGTTTTTAAACTCCGGCTCGCCTTCTTCCAGAGTCTTATTCAGGTTTGAGGCTTTCCAGCGGTAAACCACGAAGATACAGATCAGGAATCCGTTAAGCGGCAGTATGGTGTCGTAAAACACGTCATAAATCACATCGAAGAAAGACTTTTCTGTTCCGGCGTAAGTTACGAAGTGGGTGGTAAAGTCCAGCATGCCAAAGGAGGTTGCTGAAATCACTGCAAAGGCGATCATCGCCGCTGCCAATAAGGTTAACGAGGTTTTACGGGACAGGTTGCGCTCATCCATAATTGCGGCATTGGGCACTTCCAGAATGGATACCAGCGAGGTAATAGCCGCAAAGAACACCAATAAGAAGAATATTGAGGCCACAACACTGGCACCCAGATAACCAATGGTATTTTGTAATTCCAGGAAGATTTGCGGCAGGAAGCCGAAGATCATACTTAAAGAAGAATCACTTAACTCGGCGGTATTGGTATTGGGGTTAAAGGAAAATACCGCAGGCAGAATCATCAATCCCGCAATAAAGGCCACGCCCGTATCCATCAGTGCCACCATTTTCGCTGAGCCAGGAATACCATCGCGTTTACCCAGATAGGAGCCGTAGGTGATCAGAATACCCATACCCAAAGAAAATGAGAAAAACGCCTGAGACAGGGCAGCGCTCACCACCGAAGCATCAATCTTACTGAAATCCGGCACCAGATAATATTCAACACCGGCAAAGGCATTGTCTAGTGTCAGTACAAAGGTCACCATGCCTATCAGCATAAAGAATAGCGTCGGCATTAGTATTTTAGCGGCCTTCTCAATACCCTGTTTGACACCGCCCAGCAGAATCAAAAACACGATGGCAGATACCACAGCCATAAATATGAAAATCTTACCTTCGTTAACAAAGTTGCCGTAAAAGTCAGGAGACGCCAGTTGTTCCAGATCGCCGGTTACTGAAAAGTACAGATAGCCGAATATCCAGACGGTGATCACCATATAAAACACCGCAATCATAAACGGCGTCAGAATGGACAACCAACCAGCTATCTTCCAGTGGCTTTCTCCGGGGGCTATAGATTTGTATGCACCCAATGGATCTTTACGGGTGTGACGTCCGGTGGCCATTTCTGCCAACATGACCGGCAAACAAATGAAGAATACAAACAGGGCATAAATGAGCAAGAATGCTGCGCCCCCATTTTTGGTGGCGGCTACGGGAAAGCCCACCATATTACCGATACCTACAGCTGAGCCAGCTGCGGCCAAAATAAATCCAATTCGAGAGCCAAACTCTTCGCGGGGTGCATTCATAGTTGATGAATCCTTAGACTTTATTTTAATTGTTGTAGTTGAGCCTGAGATGCTTTGCCCTAAAAAGTCGATTGCTTGTGCAACCGGGCAAAGGGTAAAGGCTCATTTACCGTCCGGGTAATTTACTTGTTGTTTTTTATTTAAACAGGGGTTTGTTATGTAAACCGCATGTTAACGCGGCTATGCTAGCAGTCTGCAACAAAAAAGTCCTTCTTTTATGTGACAAATTTATTTAATGATTGAGCAAATAAACTTTACAGTGGGTTAGCCAACTGATCCTGGCAATCACCATTCTATAACCTGATTTTGCCAATCCAGATAGTATGGCGGATCAGACTCTGGCAACTTGCCTAATGCATCGAACAGACATTGCACTGTGAATTGTGGTGTGAATAGTTTTTCCAGTTTTACATTGCGCTGAAAAGGTTTTGATAGTGGCGTATCCACAGTACCTGGGTGATAGGCGATTAACTGACATCCGGGGACACGGCGTTGGTACTCCACCTGAGCTGTCTTGAGTAGCATATTAAGTGCAGCTTTTGAGGAACGATAGCCGTACCATCCGCCCAAGCGATTATCGCTGATACTGGCCACTCTGGCGCTCAGAAATACCATCTGGCTGTCATTCGGATTCATCTTATTAACTAATGCGCTCAGCCATAGGCCGGGTAAAATGCTGTTAATATGGAAATAGCGCTGCATGGCTTGTTCGTTTATGTCTTCCAGTTTCTTTTCGGGGGATAAGCCGGACTCAGAGTCGTGTAAGACACCCAGAGTGCAAATCACCAAATCAAAGTGCTTGTCGGGAAAGCGGCTGCAGGTTTGTGAAATATTGTCCTGATTGGGGCTTTTCATCACCACAGATGCGGTTTTACTGCAATCTGAATTTACCTCGCGGCGCGAAACAACGGTGACAGATGCGATGTCAGATTGTTGCTGTAAATATTCAAGGCAGGCGCGTCCGATACCGCCAGAGCCGCCAATAAGTAGTACCCGTTTGTTTTGCAAAGAATAGCTCATGATTTTAGTCTATCGAACATTCACTGCAGCGACTTTTTCCGGTTATAAGTCGCGAAAGACTAAAACGATGCCGGGCGAATAATAAATACAGCTTATCCGCAACAATCCGGATGCCGGGCCAGCGCAGAGGACGAATTAGCCAGCCTTTGCCCACAAGTCGCCGGGCGTGGTAGGTAACATCTAATCCAATAAGTAAATGTTTTTGCTGGTTTGTGAACCAATAGCCATGCAGTTTCTGCATCGCCTGTTGTCGGGGTATTTCAGGGTAATGCTGCTCAAAATCAGCGCCATTAATATCTATCAGATTCAGACGCATAGACCTGTCGCGCTTTTTAAGGTGACGCATTTCTTTGACGCACAACGGACATTGACCGTCGAAAAATATGCTCAGTTGTTCGTCATTCACGCCAGTGTCCTCCGTTAAGAATAGCTTATACGACTAAATGCTAATTGCTAATCAGGCCAAAATGCTTGAAGTTAGTCACATTGGTAACTATATACTGCTTAAATCAATAAACGGATTAACCTGTGAAAATACTTAAAGAAGCAACATTGGCTGGTGGTTGTTTTTGGTGCATCGAAGGCGCTTTTAATCAACTCAAGGGCATTATCTCGGCAAAGTCGGGTTATTCTAATGGTGAAGTGAAAATGCCCACCTACGAACAGGTTTGTTCTGGTAAAACCGGACACGCTGAAGTGGTACGACTGGTATATGATGAAGACATCATCAGCTTTGAAGAGATACTTCAGATCTTCTTTACTTTGCACGATCCCACTCAGTTAAATCGTCAAGGCAACGATATTGGGACTCAGTACCGCTCTGCGATTTTTTATCATGATCAGGAACAGCGTGATCAGGCACTGGCTATCATTGAGCAGATGACCAAAGATAACGTGTGGCCGGAGAAAATTGTCACTGAAGTATCAGAAGTGGCTAACTATTTTGAAGCTGAGAAATACCATCAGGGTTATGCAGAGGAAAACCCGCAGAATCAATATTGTCAGATGGTGGTAAGCCCTAAGCTGGCTAAGTTCAGAAAAACCTTTGCAGCCCGTCTTAAAGACGTTGCGGCCAACGAGGCGTAATAAGTGGTTTTGGGGACCAGAAAAGAAAAAGGCGTCAAAGTGACCTTTGACGCCTTTTCATATTTTGAATATCCCTCTCAGCGCTCCATGCAGCGACTTCTCCTAAAGCCGTTCCAAACTGCCCTGAATCCGTCCATCCTGACATCTTGTCGGGGCGCAATTAATATTGCGGGTCCTGAATATCCTATACGACACAACTCCGTTTGCGTTCCCTTTCCTTACTCCTTACAACCGCGAATCCATCCCTGCGGTCTCCCTTGACGCTTTAAATCCTGTCCCAATGTTTCCTTGTGACGGGAATAAATATAAGGGAAAAATAGACGTTTGTTTGCAATGCAATACCTAAATTCATGACAATTTGGTGACATAAATCCACATTGTTTTGGTGAAAAGTCTTTTAAAACAATGGTTTAGTATTTTTGGTCAGTTGAGGCTCCAGAAAACTAACCCATATTTCTGACATGCATGTAAGAAATCTCGTACATCATTTTGAGCGAATGTCTTAACCTGAAGAATTGGCTAGGGCATCATTTATTTTGAGTTGCGCAAAAAATAGACAAAATATTAATGTTTTCAGGTGTATAGCATTTCATATTGGGTTTAGGGATGCATCTGATGGTGTAAAGATTTGCCCCTTAAAATCAGGCTATGGTCAGTGAACAATTAAGTTGTTAGCAAAACTAAACCGACAGTAGCTTTGTGCTTATTAAATCTTTACTGCAGATCGCTGGTTAAATGACTGGTGTTACCGAGGAGTATTCAGTTGTGCATTTGGAAATATACTGAATTAAAGATTGACCCCACTCATAATAAATACTGTGCAAATAATCAGTTGCTTTCAAGTTTCTCCTATAGTCAGGAAAACGACCCATTGGGTCGTTATTGGTCGGAACCGACTACATCTATAAGTCTATTGCAGTCCTCTGCTGGTATTGTTTGGATAAATTTGTTATCAATTCTCAAAAGAATGAAATCGACTGGGTGCTCAGTAGAAAAACGACCCGTTGGGTCGATATTAAGTTGTTATAAGTTTTTCAAGTTAAATTATGTGTGAAAAGTCAGCCGAAAAAAAAGAAGATAATAATACCACCAAGGCTTATGAGCTTAAGCTTGCTACCTACCCAGCGTTAATTGCGGCTCTAGTTTCATTCGCTTCTGTTTTTACTACACTTCACTTTCAATCGAAGGACTTGATAAATAAATATGAACATGAGCTTCTTAAAATTACGAAAGAACATGATTTAGCACTGAAGAAATCTTTAAAAATTGAAACATGTAAAAATATAAAAGATATGATTTTAGGTCTTTCAGGCATGCTACTTAAAGATATGAAAAATATAACGTCTGAAGCTACTGCTTCGGAAATGGCAGCCTATAATATTGCACTAATTTATTTGTCAGAAGAACATAAGACCAAACTTGAAGAGAACCCAAATTATTCTGAAGCAATCACGCGAATGATACATAGCTCAACCACTGCTTATGTAGAGTGCATAAACTTATAACAAAGCAATCAAGTACGGACTAAAAAAGCTTGGCTTAGCTCGTACCTCGCAAATTTTAGCCAAGCCTTTTTAGCCGTTTATTGCGGCAGTTAGTTGCCCGACGGAAACTTCTGCTTTTGATGCAACACCCTTAAAACATGAATTACATTATCTTTTATGAGATATGACACAATCATGGACACTTCAGGAATAATTAACAGTCGCCCTGGTATTCCGTCACGTTTTACGCCCATCAGTGGTTGAGAAAGCAGATTTTCCACCTTCGCCTCAATAAGGGTGTCAGTTTTTTCGGCTGCTAACGGATTAAATTCATAAAGAAACTCAAATATGTTTTCCCGATCGTTTAGGGAGCTTTTTTCCCATACGATCATCTTTTAGCTCTGTTTCTGATTCTCAGCTTTCTGGCTTCCATTTCAGCTTTCGAATCTTCATGACTTACAAATTCACTTTTTCCTTCTTCGAATCGCTCAAATGCAGCGTTAACCTGCTCTGTAAGCCACTGTTGGTGCGTAACAACTTTACGTTGTTGTTCTGCCAATTCTTCAGTTAACTCTCTACATGCGTCACTCAAGGTACGCCCTTGGCTTTCAGCCATCTGCTGTGCCAATCGTTTAGTTTCTTCATCAACTCTAAATTGAATACGAGTATCCATAAATACCTCAAACGCATTTGTTAGCACAAACGTTAGCACATCATGACAGTATACAGCAACTAAGAATGGAACGGTCTTACTGTTGAATAAATCAAAACCGGACACGTTTTCGCTGGCTCAGCCCGTCCCTTACAAAGTTAAGCCAACGTTTTTATGCTCGTTTAATCGGGCCGTAGCGTGAACGTCCGCTATCTTTAATTATTCATCTCTCAGAATTGTGTAA
>JYMV01038666.1_pt1 | contig 27306 bp, 32 predicted proteins | sample 338911 | NCBI WGS metagenome assembly JYMV01 (sample SAMN03354496, study PRJNA234377) | hydrothermal vent metagenome | biome: Deep sea; feature: Hydrothermal plumes at the Eastern Lau Spreading Center, Western Pacific Ocean; material: Seawater | place: Tonga | collected 2009 | depth 2000 m m
TAACGCGCAAACGGAACAGTTAGATCGTAACGAAGTGCTTTTTCTGAGATTTTTGAAGTTGAATTTCCTTTTAAACGTTATCAAATTCAGCCTGTATGGCGTGCCGATCGTCCGCAAAAAGGAAGATTTAGAGAATTTTACCAGTGTGATGCCGATGTGGTGGGGAGCAATAGCCTTTGGCAAGAAGTAGAATTTGTGCAATTGTACGATTCGGTGTTTACTTCGTTAAAGCTGAATGGAGTCACGATCAAATTAAATAATCGAAAAATTTTATCTGGTTTTGCTGAAGTAATTGGTGAAAGTGATAAACTCATCGATTTTACCGTTGCGCTAGACAAACTCGATAAAATTGGTAAAGATGGCGTGATAAAAGAAATGAAAGAAAAAGGAATTGCTGAAGATGCCATCGAAAAAATAGATCCTATTTTTGAATTAAACGGAGATTTCTCTGCAAAGATCAACGGACTTAAATCTATTCTTTCTACTTCAGAAATAGGCAAAAAAGGAATTGAAGAATTAGAGTTTATACAACAAGCTATTGCAGAAATGCCTTTAAAAACTGCTACGCTAGATCTAGATGTAACCTTAGCACGTGGACTAAATTATTACACGGGAGCAATTTTTGAAATCTCTGCTCCGGCAGGTGTAAAAATGGGATCGATTGGCGGCGGTGGTCGCTACGACGATCTTACCGGTATATTCGGGTTGAAAAATATGAGCGGGATTGGTATTTCTTTTGGTTTAGACCGAATTTATTTAGTGTTAGAAGAATTAGATCTTTTCCCCGAAGCGGTTGAAGAAAACACGAAGATCATTTTTATCAATTTTGGAGATAAGGAAGCCTTATACGCGATGAAAGCCGTTAGAGCTTTACGCGATGCCGGGATCAACGCAGAAGTTTATTCGGATAGCGCAAAAATGAAAAAACAAATGACGCACGCTAACCGTAGAAATATACCTTATGTTGTACTTGCAGGAACTCAAGAGATAGAGGCAGAGCAGTACACCTTAAAACATATGGAAAGTGGCGAGCAAGCTACGGTCAATCTAAAAGAGATGATTTCAAAATTATCTTAAAATAAAAAAGCCAAGATCTAGATCTTGGCTTTTTTATAATGTTATTTATTGCTCATCATAATTAACCATCCAATTAATTCCGAATTTATCGATACACATACCAAAAAGAGCAGCCCAAAAAGTTTTTTCTAATTTCATAGTAATATTTCCGTTAGCGCTTAAAGCCTCAAAAATTTCTTCTGCTTCTTTTTTAGAATCTGCATTTACAGAAATAGAGTAGTTGTTACCTTTTGTGATCTTAGGTCCAAAACCTTCCATCGTATCGCTACCCATTAATTTTGTGTACTCATTTATTGGTAAACTAATGTGCATTATTTTATCTTTTTCTGAATCTGGTACGGGAGTTTCTGAAGGCATATCTTTAAATTTCCCTACGTATTCAAACTCTTTTTTAAATACCGATTTATAAAAATTGAAAGCTTCTTCGCAATTTCCTTCAAAAGTTAAGTAAGTATGTATTTGTGCCATAATATGTTTTTATTTTTTGTAAGATAAAAAGAAAAAATTTTAAGTCATAAATAAAAAACCACTCTAGATTTTAGAGTGGTTAAATTTTATCATATAGAATTATAATTATCGATTAATTATTGTTCTATCTGTAATAGATTCATCGTATTTATTAGAAAAAATTTCTAATTTTTCAGGAACGATCTCACCGTTTTTAGAAATCACTCCTTGTTTTATCATCTGGCCTAGTATGTATTTAAATCCGCGACCATTAAAGTTTGAAGTTTCTATTTTAACATTTTCAATTAAAAAATTCATAGCCATAAAATTGTCATCGTGATAATGTAAAGTTCCGCCATCATCAAAATTCATGTAAAGAACTTCTGTGTTATCATCTAGAGTGTAGATTGAAATGGTGTTTCCTAAATTTTGTTTTTCGTACGTGAAAATTTTTTCACCATCTACTAAGACATCACCTTTTTTAAATTTTACTTTCTGTGCATTTACTGAAAATGAAGATGCTAAAAGAACTAGGCTAAAAATGAAAAATTTTAATTTCATCGATTATATAAGGTTTTTGTTAAGTTGCGCAAACATACTTAAAAATTTAAAAAAAAATATTATCGAAATAGAAATTATAAAGGTAAAATTCTGAAGAAAATATAAAATAAAAAAAACCACCCTAAATTTAGAGTGGTTTTTTGTTGTAGCGAGACCGAGATTTGAACTCGGGACCTCCGGGTTATGAATCCGACGCTCTAACCAACTGAGCTACCTCGCCGTTTGCGGGTGCAAATATAAAATTATTTTGTTTTGTCGCAAACTTCTTTTAAAAAATAAAAAAATTAAATTTTCTTTCAATGTTTGTAAAGAATATATATATTGCCTTTCAACTAATAGAAACAATATGAGTACCAAATCTAAATATGAAATGGAGTTCCCTATTCACGCATCTCCATCACTTTTATATCAATATATTTCAACCCCTTCAGGTTTAAGCGAATGGTTTGCAGATAATGTAAATTCAAGAGGCGAAGTTTTCACTTTTATCTGGGAAGGTAGTGAAGAGCAAGCTAAATTAGTAAGTAAAAAAAGTGGTGAACGTATTAAACTTCGTTGGTTAGAAGATGAAGAAGAGGGAGACCCTTATTTTTTTGAAATGCGTATTCAAGTAGATGAAATTACTAAAGATGTATCTTTAATGATTACCGATTTTGCTGAAGATGAAGACGATAAGAAAGAAGGTAAAATGCTTTGGGAAAATATGATTTCAGATCTTAAACATGTTTTAGGATCGGTTTAAAAAGACCTTTTTAATTTAGTATATTTGCCCCGTTTTTACTTAAATACGGGGTTTTTTTATGATTATTTTTGAAGGAGAATTACTAGAAGATCAAAATGCAAAATTAGATTTAGACAACCGTTCTTTTAATTATGGTGATGGTTTATTCGAAACCATAAGAGTAATTAACGGGAAGATTATGTTTTGGGAAGATCATTATTTTCGATTAATGGCTTCGATGCGAATTTTACGTATGGAAATTCCAATGAATTTCTCTCCAGAATATTTAGAAGAACAAATCCTTCAGCTTATTGAAGCTAATGGTTTAAGCCAAAAACCGGTAAAAATAAAAATAAACGTTTACAGAAAATCCGGTGGTCTTTATCGTCCAGCGACAAGAGAAGTTGGTTATGCGATTAGAACTTACGAATTAGAAAACCCTTTCTACATTTTAAATGAAGACGATTATGAGGTTGAATTATTTAAAGACCATTACCTAACCAGCGGATTACTTTCTACGTTAAAATCTACCAACAAAACCTTAAACGTATTGGCAAGTATTTTTGCTGAAGAAAACAGTTACCAAAACTGTTTGTTGGTGAATGAAAATAAGAATATTGTTGAAGCCATTAACGGGAATTTGTTTGTCGTAAAAGGGAATAAAATTAAAACTTCGCCTTTAAGTGATGGTTGTTTAAACGGTATCACGCGCAAGCAATTAATCGGGATCATTCAAAAAACGGAAGAATTTACTTTTGAAGAAGCTTCAATCTCACCATTTGAGTTGCAAAAAGCAGATGAATTATTCATCACCAATGTAATTTCAGGAATTCAGCCTATTACAAAATACAGAAAGAAAAAATTTGAAAATAAAGTAGCGAAGCAGCTGTTGGCTAAATTAAATACTATGGCAAGATTAGGTTAATTATAGCTTGGATTTTCTGGTGCATTAGACCAGATCAAATATTCACCGCCTAGTTCTTCCATCTTATCTTTCCAGAAATTGGTAGCATCTTGTTGAAGAATTCCTTTATTGTCTTTATTTTCGATCACTACCCAAGCATTAGCGTTTAATTCAAGATCTAATTGATTGCTATCCCAACCTGAGTAGCCTAAGAAAAATTTAATATCATCTTCAAAAATGAGATTGTTTTCAATGAGACTTTTTACAACTTCAAAATTACCACCCCAAAAAATGCCGCCATCTATTTCGATGCTTCCGGGAATAAGGTCTGGTACTTTATGAATAAAGTATAGATTATCTTGCTCTACCGGACCGCCATTATAGATTTTAAAATCTTTATTAATACCCGGTACTAATTCTGAAAGGCTATGATCTAAAACTTTATTGAGTATAAAACCTATAGAGCCTTGAGGATTATGATCGGCTAATAATACAACAGATCTATTAAAAGAAACATCTCCTATAATAGAAGGTTCTGCAACAAGTAATTTTCCTTTATTTGGTGGTAATGTTATCAAAAACGCAATACATTTTAAATAAAGCTAAATTAAAATTCTTATAATTCCAATTTTTCGGTAAGAAAAGTAAATAAAAAAGCCTTTCTAAGTAAGAAAGGCTTTTTGAGATTTTATAAAGCGTTTAAACTATTCTTAGTTTACTGCTTTTTGTAAATCAGATCCTGCTTTGAATTTTACTACGTTCTTAGCAGCGATTTTGATAGTTTTTCCTGTTTGTGGGTTTCTACCTTCACGAGCAGCTCTTTTAGATACAGACCAAGATCCAAATCCTACTAAAGAAACTCTATCTCCTTTTTTAAGAGAACCTTCAATGTTTTCTAAGAAAGACTCTAATGCTTTTTTAGCCGCAGCTTTTGAGATTCCGGCATCTTCTGCCATTGCATCAATTAAATTCGTTTTGTTCATAATTTTTAATTTAAACTAATTGTTGGTTAAACATTTATTGAATTCCTCTACAAATTTATACGGAAATCTCATCTATGCAAGCAATAGCAAGTGAAATGCCGATAATTGTTAATAACTTTGGTTAATTGTTAATAAAACTATCTTGTTTTATTTAAATTTTGCTCACTTCACTATTTATAAGGGTTTACAACATTTTTGCATTTTCTTCTAATGTAAATCCATTGAGTAAATCTTTTGTTGCTAATTTTCGTTTCCCGGGAAGCTGAATTTCTTCAATAAAAATAAAACCATCTGAGGTGGCGACTTTTAGCTTTTTTTCTTCACCAGCAACATTCCCTATCGGTAAATCGTGTTTTTGTATGGAATAATCAGCCGAATAAACTTTACATCGCAATTGCTTTTCACCGTTGTTAAAATACGTCCACGCCACAGGATACGGACTCAAACCTCTAATTAAATTAAAAATAGTTTTACTAGGCTGTTGCCAGTCTATCTTAGTGTTTTCGTTATTTAGTTTGTAAGCTGTTTTTAAATCATCGTTTTGGTCTTGAGTGATTGTTTTTACTTCATCTTTTGCTATCGATTCTAAAGTGTCGGCAACTAAATCTGCTCCTAAATGCATAAGTTTATCGTGTAGAGATCCTGCATTTTCTTTCGGGTTAATATCAATTTCTTTCTTATCGATAATAGCTCCGGTATCGATTTTTTCATCAATAAAAAATGTGGTTACGCCGGTTTTTTCTTCTCCGTTGATAATTGCCCAATTTATAGGAGCGGCGCCACGGTATTGCGGTAATAAAGAAGCATGCAAATTAAATGTACCTAATTCTGGAAAACCCCAAACTTTTTTAGGTAACATTCTAAAGGCAACCACGATAATTAAATTAGGATTCAAACGTTCTAAATCTGCCTGAAAGTCGTCAGATTTTAAATTAGTAGGTTGTAAAACTTCTAAATTATGTTTTAAGGCTGCTTGTTTTACGGCAGAAGCTCTTAGTTTTTGTCCTCTACCGGCAGGTTTATCTACAGCAGTTACAGCGCCAACAACATTATAATTTTCAGCAATTATTTTATCTAAAATGGTGACAGCAAAATCTGGCGTTCCCATAAATAGTATTCTTAGATCTTTCATTTGAGCTTATATTTTTTATCTGGGGTTAAGGTAATTTTTTCTATTTGATGCAAACGTTCTATAATTTCTAACACTAACTTTTCATCCTTTTGTAGAAGTAAAATTAATTCTCTTGAAGAATAAGCTTTTCGGCTTAAAATTTTTAAAATATTTAAAGCTAATTCTTTTTTATAGCTATTTTTTGCAGGCTTTTTTTCTTCCGCTAAACAAACAGAGCATTTGTTGCAGTTAGAAACATTTTTCTCTCCAAAATAGGAGAGGAGTTGCACCATTTTGCAGGTTTCTTGGTTTTCAATAAAATCGAGTACCGCATTTATTTTACTTTCTTTATTCTTGTATTGCTGTTGAATATAAGGAATTAAAGGGTTAATGGTCGAATTGTCTTCTCTAGGCTGAAGAAAAAATACTGAGGTATCTTGATTCACGATTTCTAACTCAATAATTTCTTGCTGCTTTAATTCGCTTAAATCTTCTTTTAACGCAGAACGACTAAAACCGGTTTTGTATTGAAGTTCTTTAAATTCTAGCGGAGTAAATTGCTCGAAAATACCCGAATAATTTCTGGTTAAAACTTGCGTTAACTGAAAGTATTTTGGGTTCTTTTCTAAGTAAAAATCTAACTGTTTAGCGCTTACCCGAAATTTAATTTCGATTCGCTGCGTATATTCTTTTTTTAAAGTAAGCACGCTGGTTCGATCTAAAAGTTGTAGCGACTGAAAAGTTTTAGACGTATGTAGTTGGTATGTTTTGCAAAACTCTAAAAAGTTGAAATTATGAAAACTTTCTTTGCCTTCTCCAAATGCAATCGAAAAATAGGCGTTCAACTTTTTATAAGTCAGTTTTACATCTTCTACCTGTGGAAGTGTATTTAAAAACTGATTTTTTAATCGTAAACGATCGGCTTCATTATAAATTAAATACGTGTAAGCTTCTTTACCATCACGGCCGGCTCGACCAATTTCTTGAAAATAGCTTTCTAAACTTTCCGGTAAATGGTAATGGATCACGCTTCTAACGTTGGCTTTATCGATGCCCATCCCAAAAGCGCTGGTCGCCACCATAATTTGGGTCTTTTCTGCCAGCCAATTTTCTAAAAGTTGATTTTTAGTTGAATTATTTAAACCACCGTGAAATGCAGCGGCCGTGAAGTTTTCGGTGGTAAGAAATTGCGCAATCTCTTCAGTTGCTTTTCTGTTTCGAACATAAATAATGCTTGAACCTTGATATTTTTGAAGAAACTGCTGAAGCTTATAATTTTTATCTTCAAATTTTTCGAGGTTGATCGAGAGATTATCTCGTTTAAAACTTTGCTTAAAGACCTTTGCATTCGGTATGTCGAGATATGTTGTGATATCTTCAACCACTTTTTGAGTAGCGGTTGCCGTAAGTGCAATGGTTTTTATAGTTGGATGTAAGTTTTTAAATGAAATTATATTCTGGTAAGCCGGTCTAAAATCGTGACCCCATTCAGAAATACAATGTGCTTCATCGACCACCAAATAACTTATATTCATTAATTTGATGCGTTCTTGCACCAATTCTTGACTTAAACGCTCTGGTGATAGGTATAAAAATTTATACTTCCCGTAAATGCAATTATCAAGGGTTTTGTCGAGATCTGCGTAAGAAATTCCGCCTTCGATCATTAACGCGGGAATCCCGATTTTATTTAGATTATTTACCTGATCTTGCATTAAAGCAAGTAGCGGAGAAACCACAACGCAAATGCCTTCTTTTAGCAATGCAGGAACTTGAAAACATAAGGATTTACCGCCACCGGTAGGCATTAAAGCAATCACATCTTCTTCATTTAAGATATGACGAATTACTTCTTCTTGGCTTGGCCTAAATTTAGTGTAGCCCCAATATTTTTGTAATATGTTTTCGGCTCTTCCTATGAGTTTGATTTTATATTTTCTAAAATGAAGTTAACTCTTTTTTCAACAGAAACTTTAGGAACTTCAATTAAATTATAGCCTAAGCTTTGATAAGTTTTTTTAAGGTGTTTTTCAATCTCGATCGCTTGTTCTAAGTTTTCGTAACGTTCGTTATCAGATTGATAGATCTCTTCCCAGATCGGGAAAATAAAGGTTTGATCGTAGGTATATTTTTTATTGGCTTGCAGAAATTCTTCAGGGTAAGTATCGCCTTTAAAATCCATATAAGCCGTTACATCGGGAATACCGCGATCTATGAAAACGGGTTCGTTAATTTTTTCAGCTTCTTCAAACTGTTTAATTCTACCTTCTAAAAGTTTTTGGCTAAAGAGTAAAGGATCGGTTAAAAATAACTGCTCGATACTTTCTTGTTGTGCTTGCTGAATGATCTCTCTAGAAACTTCATCGAAACAAGTGTAATTTCTGTTCTTTAATTCGTTAATTACAGATGTTTTTCCGGTACCGGGACCTCCGAGAATTAATATTTTAGAATGATTTGACATGAATCGCTATTTAATTAAAGGCAATTTAAAAAAATAGCTTAATTACAGTATCTTTGTAAGACAAAAAAAGAAATAGATTTTATGAGTGCAAAAGAGAATCCGGAAGAGTTTTATAAAAAATTGCATAGCCAATTGCAAGAAACTACTTCTTGGCCAAGTGAATACCTATATAAATTTATCGTTCCTTCAGATAATCATAAAATAGCTTTGGTTGAAGGAATTTTTGATAATATGGGAGCAGTTATTAATACCAAACAATCTTCAAAAGGGACTTATACCAGTGTTTCTGTCAATGTAACGATGAATAATCCTGATCACGTGATCGAAAAATATAAAGAAGTTGGAGAAAAAGTAGAAGGCGTAATTTCACTTTAATTATTTATTATACATTTTTTTAAGTAACCTTCAATATAATTTGTTATTTTGCGCAAGAAGGTTATGATTACTACGATAACCAATAACATAATATTTAGTAAACTTCAGTTTTGATATACGATTTAGAATACAATTCAGAGAGAAGCAAATTAATTATTCCTGAATATGGACGCCATATTCAAAAAATGGTTGAATATGCGGTGAGCATTGAAGATGATAAGAAAAGGAATGAAGTTGCGAACTCGATTATTGCGGTGATGGGAAATTTGAATCCGCATTTGCGTGATGTGCCCGATTTTCAGCATAAACTATGGGATCAATTATTTATTATCAGCGATTTTAAATTAGACGTAGATTCGCCGTTCCCAAAGCCTTCTCGAGAACAATTACAAGAATCTCCAGATTCGTTAGCATACCCGCAAAACTTCCCTAAATATCGTTTCTACGGAAATAATATTAAGCGAATGATCGATGAAGCGATGAAGATGGAAAGCGGACCTTTAAAAGAAGGTTTAGTATTTACCATTGCTAACCATATGAAAAAATGTTACTTAAATTGGAATCGTGATACGGTAGAAGATAAAGTAATTTTTGATCATTTATTTGAGTTAAGCGATGGGCAAATTAACCTAAACAAAAAAGATGAAGACCTTTCTGATTCTTCAGATCTTTTAAGAGGAAAACGTCGTAATAATAATAATAATAACCACAAGAAAAACACAAAAGGAAAAAACCGCGGACGCAAGCGTTATTAAAACCAACTAACCAACTATGGCTACATTTCAAATCGAGGGTGGACAACCTTTAAAAGGTGAAATTCAACCTCAAGGCGCAAAAAATGAAGCACTTCAAATTTTATGTGCAGTACTTCTTACCAACGAAACCGTAAAAATAAATAACATACCCGATATTCGAGATGTAAATAAACTTATAGACATCTTAAGTAATCTTGGAGTTAAAATTCAGAAACTAGGTAAAGGGAGTTACAGTTTTAAAAGTGACGAGCTTAATTTAGAATACCTAGAAAGTGAACAATTTAAAGAAGAGGGTAGTGGTTTAAGAGGTTCGATTATGATTGTTGGGCCGTTGCTAGGTAGATTTGGTAAAGGATATATTCCACGTCCCGGAGGTGATAAAATTGGTCGTCGTCGTTTAGATACACATTTTGAAGGTTTTATTAAACTAGGCGCAAAATTTAGATATAATAAAGAAGAACGTTTTTATGGTGTTGAAGCTCCAGAAGGTTTAACAGGAACTTATATGCTTTTAGAAGAAGCATCGGTTACCGGGACTGCAAACATCGTGATGGCAGCTGCTTTAGCTGAAGGTGAAACAACTATCTATAATGCCGCTTGTGAGCCTTACTTACAACAACTTTGTAAAATGTTGGTTTCTATGGGAGCTAATATCGATGGTATTGGTTCTAATATGTTGAAAATTAAAGGAGTTAAAGAACTTGGTGGTTGTACACATACCATTTTACCCGATATGATCGAAATTGGATCTTGGGTTGGTTTAGCAGCAATGACAAAAAGTGAATTAACCATTAAAAACGTAAGCTGGGAAAATTTAGGATTAATCCCAAATACGTTTAGAAAACTAGGAATTACCATCGAGAAAAAAGGTGACGATATTTATATTCCTGCACATAAAGACGGTTATGAAGTGCAAAGTTTTATCGATGGTTCTATTATGAATATTAGTGACTCACCTTGGCCAGGTTTTACTCCAGATTTACTGAGTATTATGCTGGTGGTGGCTACACAAGCTAAAGGAAGTGTGCTAATTCATCAAAAAATGTTTGAAAGTCGTTTGTTCTTCGTTGATAAATTGATCGATATGGGAGCAAAGATTATTTTATGTGATCCGCACCGCGCTACGGTAATTGGTCATAATTTTGAATCACAATTAAAAGCAACAACGATGACGAGTCCGGATATTAGAGCCGGTATTTCATTATTAATTGCTGCATTATCTGCAAAAGGAACTTCAACTATTCATAACATCGAACAGATCGATCGTGGTTACGAAGATATTGACGGAAGACTTAGAAAAATCGGAGCTAAAATTACTCGTCTGTAAGTAAATGATATATAGAAAATAAAAAAAGGAGTTTCAATTTGAAACTCCTTTTTTTATTGGTTAAAGTTGAATTGAATTTATTCCTGCTCAATCACTTTAGTTTTTCCATAACCAAAAAGGTTTTGAGATTTGATCATTTCTGTAGTTTCCGGTGGAAGCATTTCTTCCCAGCCATCTTGTCCTTCAGTAATCATTTGTAAAACTTCTCTAGAAAATATATCCATTAGTGTCGGATCGTAATCTTGAATATCGACTACTTTACCATTGTATTTAAAGAATTTGTACAATTCTTTCATACGAGGGTGTACTTTTAAATTATCACTATCGGTAATTTCTCCGGTTTTTTTATCTTTTAAAGGGTATAAATAAACTTTTAGATCTTTAAAGAATAGTTTACCAAAGGCTTCCAAAATACCACCGCTTAAGTGACGATAATATTTTTCATCAAAAATATCGACTAAGTTATTAACTCCCATTGCTAAGCCCATACGTTCTTTAGTATAGCGAGAGAAATATTCAACAACTTTGTAGTATTCTTGGAAATTTGAGATCATTACAGTTTGCCCAAGTGCACACAGTAATTTAGCACGCGCCATAAAATCTTTCTCGTCAATTTCACCTTCAGATCTTAAATTAGAAAGGGTAATTTCGAAAACACAAACAGTATTATCTTCTTCAACTTTACTTTCACGTTTAAAAAGATCCATAGAATTTTTATAGATATCCATATTCACTTTAGTCACCGGTCTAAAACTACCTCTTAAAGCAAGTACATTTTTCTTATATAAAATTCTAGCAGGTAAAACATTATTACCATCTGGTGCAAACATTACTGCTTCAGTCATTCCGTTCTTAACGAGTTGTAAACTCATTAAGCGATTATCTACATTTTCAAAACGCGGACCTGAAAAATTGATTGTATCAATTTCTAACTGATCTTTATCGATATGATCGTATAAATAGCGTAAAAGTTTTTTTGGATTATCGTACTTATAATAAGCTCCGTAAATAAGGTTAACACCTAAAATACCTAACGTATTTTGCTGTAAACGAGCATCATTTTCTTTAAAACGAATATGAAGACTTATTTCATTATAATCTTCATCTGGTCGTACTTGATATCTAATTCCTACCCAGCCGTGACCCTTGTATTTTTTCGCAAAATCGATGGTTGCGACAGTATTGGCGTAGGCAAAAAATAATTTTTTAGGATGTTTTTCTCTATCCATACGCTCTTCCATTAAACGCATTTCGTGAGAAAGCATTTTTTTTAGTCGAGCTTCAGTTACATATCTCTTATCATCTTCAATACCGTAAATAGCATCACTAAAATCTTTATCGTAAGCACTCATTGTTTTGGCAATGGTACCAGAAGCTGCTCCCGCTCTAAAAAAATTTCTAACGGTTTCTTGTCCGGCTCCAATTTCTGCAAATGTGCCGTAAATATTTTCATTAAGATTAATGCGCAGCGCTTTACTTTTTATCGAAGGAACATTTTCAAATTCCTTATCGCCCATAATGGTTATTGGCATATCGATCTAGAGATTTAAGTTGTGTGTTATTCTTTATATCAAAGGTAATGAATTGGCGTTTAAACAAAAAAATATAATTACTTTTGTGATAAAATTAAGCTGTGGAAATTACATTTTTAGGAACAGGAACTTCACAAGGTATTCCTATAATTGGTAGCGACCATCCCGTATGCTTAAGTGAAGATCCTCGAGATAAAAGATTGCGTGTATCTATTTTGGTAGAATGGGATAATTACACTTACGTAGTTGATTGTGGACCCGATTTTAGACAACAAATGCTCGCCAATCAAGTATCGAAAATCGACGGAATTTTATTTACCCACGAACACAACGATCACATTATTGGTTTAGATGATGTAAGACCTTTTTATTTTAAGCAAGGAGATATTTCTGTTTATGCTCATCCAAGAGTGATTAAGGCTCTAGAAAAACGTTTTGATTATGTTTTTGAAACGGTCAACAAATATCCCGGAACACCGAGTTTGAAGATCAATGAAATTAATGATAATCCTTTTACTGTTGGTAATTTAGAAGTAGTTCCCGTAAATGTGTGGCATCATAAATTACAGGTTTATGCATTTCGATTTGGTGAATTTGCCTATGTTACTGATGCAAAAACGGTAGATGATGAAGAGCTTGAAAAATTAAAAGGCGTAAAAGTACTTACTGTAAATGCTTTAAGAAAAGAGCCGCATTTATCTCATTTTAATTTAGAAGAAGCCTTAGATTTTATAAAAAAAGTGAATCCTGAGCGAGCTTATTTAACACATATAAGTCATTTATTAGGTTTTCACGAAGAAGTAGAAAAAGAATTGCCGGAGAATGTTTTTCTGGCTTATGATAATTTAAAAATTACAATTTAGATGAAAGGTAAAATTTTTATGTACCTCTTTCTGTTTGCAGTTCTGTATATTATTTTTCAGTATGCAAACGTAAAAAAAACTTATGAAGCGCAAAACGATGCTATTGTTTCTCTTCGAGCAGAAGTAGAAGAAGCTGAAGCAACTACAGACTCTTTACTTCAATTAAATTCAACTTCGAATGCTGAAGATTTCACTTTAGATGGCGATGAAAAAGCTCGTATGTATATTGAAGATTTAGGGTACAACATCGACGATTTTAAAACTTCTTTAGAAACCAAAATTTTCTCTGAAAACAAAGCCGATGCTGATAATGCCTTAGTTCCGTATAGCGGAATGGAAGGTTTTATGCGTATTAACGGAATGAAAATTATTAACCACAAATGGGTTTTAATTGAATTTACCGATGGAAAATACTGGGGAGAAGCTCTTCTAAATTATTATATCGAAGAAGACGGATCGATCACTTTTGAAAGCAACGACGGTTTCTTGTACGGTAATTAATTGTTCGCTAACCAGTTTTTAAATTCCATAAAGTTTTGCGGATTTACACCGTGACCTACCGGAAATTCTGAAAACGTATAATCGATCTTTAAACTATCGATAAAAGGTTTGTTTTTACGCGCCCATTCAATTGGGATTACCTGATCGACCGTTCCGTGAGAACCGTAGATCTTCAAATTAGAGAAATCGTTATTTTTATAACCATCTTTAAAAATAGTTTCGTGAATATAACCACTTAAAGCAACAACACGATTTACTTTTTCAGGATAAGAAAGTGCTACGGCATAACTTAAGATTGCGCCTTGGCTAAACCCTAAAAGTGTAACTTGGCTGGCGTCGGCGTGATAAGCTTCAATGACTTCATCTATAAATTTTGCGATCAAATCTCGTGAAGCAATGGCTTGCTCATCGTTGGTGAATTTATTTTGGTCGGCATCAAAATTAATTTCATACCAAGCGTTACCGTAAGGTTGCATTGGTAACGGGGCTTTAGCTGAGACAATTAAATATTCATCTGGCAACTCTGTAGCGAACGAAAATAAATCGTTCTCATTGCTGCCATAACCATGCATCATAATAATTAATGGTGCTTTTTCGGTTAACGAAGAAGGTTTTATAAGATGCTCTAAACTTAAATTTTGTGTCGTCATTATGCTAATTTATCGAACCATTTTTGAAAATACTCACCAACTAAAGGAACAATCGTCTTTCTTCCTTGTAGAGCTCCTACAAAGCCATAAACCCAAAGAACAAAAACAAAGATCCAAAATGCAAAAGAGATTAACCAATTATCAAAACCACTTACTAGCGCAACTAATAAAAAATATAAAATATGAATGCCTAAAGCTTGCTTAATATGAAAACCTGCAAATTTATTTCGGCTATCCATATTCATAAAAATCGCAATAATGCAGCCTATAATAGTTAAGTATGCGACGATCGCATTCGATTTTCCTGCACTAATTTCTTCCGAAGTATTCATTAGGCTTCTGTAAATTTTTGGTTTGCAATTATTCCGTAAACTTTTCCTTTTAATTCAGTTTCTAAAAACATTGAATTTTTCGAAGTTGAAAGAATATCATTTTTGGTAAACGTATATTTTTCTTCAGGATTAAATAGCGTGAAATCTGCTTGCACTCCTTCTTCTAAAACCGAAGTGTTTAACCCGAAACGTTCTCTTCCTTTGGTTAATAATTTAATTGCTTTTTCTGTTGAAAACACTTTCTGTAAAGCTCCAAAAGCGGTTTCTAATCCAATAGCTCCGTAAGCTGCATTTTCAAATTCAACTTTTTTCTCTTCAATATCGATAGGGCAGTGGTCGGTAGTGACCATATCGATCACGCCGTCTTTTAAACCTTTAATTAATGCTTTTGCATCTTTTGAAGTTCTTAGCGGAGGCAAAACTTTGTAGTTTGCATCGAAGTTCTGTAATTTTTCATCGGTAAATACCAATTGATGTATCGCAACGCTACAGCTTACATCTAAGCCTTTTTTCTTGGCTTCTTTAATAAGTTGAACAGATTTTTCTGTCGAGATCGTCGGGATGTGTAATTTGCCGCCGGTATATTCTAAAATAAATAAATCTCTGGTAATTTGTAATTCTTCTGCAAGCGCCGGGATTCCTTTTAAACCTAATTGTGTACTTTGGTAATCTTCGTGAGCGCAACCATTTCTGGCAATTGCATTTTCCTGCGGAAAAGATTGCATCAAGCCGTCAAAATTTTGAGTGTATTGCAAAGCGATCTTTAAAAGATTCGGATTTTTAACCGGCTTTTTATAATCTGAAAAACTTACCGCTCCGGCATTTTTCATATCAAATAATTCAGCTAGATCTACGCTTTCACTTTTTACAGTTAGCGCTCCGACAGGATGTACTTCAACCCCATAATCACCCGAATGACTTTTTAAAAATTTAATTGAAGTGCTTTGATCGGCAATTGGGTTACCGGTTGGGTTTAAAACAATTGAAGTAAAACCGCTTTTTGCCGCAGTTTTTAATCCGTTATCTAAGGTTTCTCGCTCTTCGTAACCTGGTTCTCCAAAACAAATGCTGCTATCAAACCAACCTAACGAAAGGTGAAGATTTTCTTTTTCTATGGTTTGATCTGCTTTTGCAGCAATAGATTTATCTATTTTTTCAATCTTACCGTTATCGAGTAAAATATCTACTTTTTGTTGGTGGTATTTACTTTCGGGTTGAACAACGGTAGCAGATTTTATAAGGATTTTCATCAATATTATTTTAGAAACTTTAAGAGTAAAAATTCAATCACTAAAAATAGTAATGCAAAAATAACAAACCATTTCCAAAGAAAGTTCATTTGGTTGGCATTAATCTCTTGGGTAAAGAAATTTGTGATCGAGTCTTGTTGGGTAATGTTTTTATAGTCAGAAAAATCGGTAAAAATAAGTTCACTTTCATCTCTACTGTAATTAAAACTTACTTGCTTTAAGTTATTTTCTTGAGCAATTAAATCGTAATTACCGGCTGTTTTTGGTTCGTCTTGTAAGGTAAGTCTTACTTTATTGGCAAAACGTTCCTGTAACGGTATAAAACTTTGACTAGAATCTCGCACTTTTACCACTTCATCTTCATTTAAATTGGCATTGATCTCGATCGAATTTTGACCTTGATTGGTGTAATAAAGTTGTGGTAATTGTAAACTTTGCTTGGCGATATTATAAAAGGTAGGAACGATTAAAGGCGAATTTTTAAAGTTGCTGTTTTCTTGATCGATGGCTGAAGAAAACACATAACTATTCCCAATTTTCTTTAAAAATGCCTGTCCGTTATTGTAATTTAAAATTTGATCGCCGGCGTTGGTAGTCGTGTAATAAGAATTGACTTTTGGGTAGTCGAAATTTCTAATTTGTTTGTTGAACACATTTTGGTATAACGGATGAGAAAAATTAATATTCGTGATTTTTAATTCTTCCTCCTGTTTTTGCTGAAGTGAACTTAGATTCAACGAGCTAAAAAGTTGTTGGTAACTCGATTGATTGATCTCTACGGAAGGAATAATAGCTAACATTCCGCCATTTTCAATATGCTCATTTAAGATCGTCGACAAACCTTGCGGAATCGTTTTTAACTCGTTGAGAATAATGAGGTTTTGCTCAGAAAGTTCGTTGTAGTTTAATTGATCGCTGCTTATGAGATTCAGCTCAAATTCAGTTTCGGTGTATATTTTTTTCAAGAAAGCATCGTCGGCATCGCTAATGGCAGCAACTTTTATTTTTTCATTCTGTTGAAGTGAAAAATACAAGCGATTATCAAACTGCAAACTGTTATCGTTTACCTGTAAAATGCCTTCAATATTTTCGTTGGTAGGAACGCTAAAATTGGTAATTGCATTTTTATTTTCAGCAAAACTTATACTGCTTTTAGCTATCAAATTTTCGCGGTTATAAAGGCTTACCGTAAATAATTCTTCCGTCGTTGTTGCAGCAGAAAGGTTCACTTGCAATTCGGTATTTTCAATCGTCTTTTCTTTTACAAAAACAGAATCGATACTTACATTAAAATTACTTTCCGGTTTTAATTGAATGATCGTATTTTCAATTTCAGCATTAAAATCTAAATCCTTTACATTTTGCTGCTGAAAGTCTGAAATCGCTATAAATTTTTTAAGGACATCTGCCTTTTCTGAAAATAAATTTTGCGCTTTTAAATAGTTGGTTTTAAAATTTGACGAAGTTGCGCTATAATTTATTTGCTGTAATTCTTCAGTAAGTTCTTGTTTGGTGGTGTTTTTATAAACCTCGTCGTTGGTAAGTAACGAAAAGCTATAATTTTCTGGAATTTCTGTTAAAAGGTCTTGTACGGCTTTTTTTAACAATTCACCTTGAGCTCCTTTTTGTTGCATACTAAACGAATTATCTAGATAAATAACCGTTTCTTTTTCTTGCAATGTTTGCGAAGTTTCTGGAAAGTAAGGTTGCGCAAAAGCTAAAATTAAACAAGCCAAAGCTAAAAGTCGTGCTAAAAGCGTTAACCATTTTTTTACTTGTGAGCTTTTACGAGTTTCTAACTGAACTTTTTTTAAAAACTTAACGTTGGTAAAATATTCTTTTTTGAATCTTCTTAACTGAAAAAGATGAACAATGATAGGGATTATCAGTAAAAATAACGCGTAAAGAAGTTGCGGATGTTTAAATAGCATTCGTCGTTTTCTATAGAGTCTCAAATATAGAAAATGAAACGCAAAATTGTGATGTTCGCCGTGTTTTTATGCGGTTTTCTTCACACTATTTTTCTTGATGCTGAAGCTAAAGCTGGTTTTTTCTCCTAAGGTTGAAGTCACCTTAATATCACCGCCCATTTTATTGATCAGTTTTTTAACGGTAGAAAGTCCGATGCCGTTACCTTTATTCCCATTTCTATCGATTTCTGCCACGGTAGAAAAAAGTTCGAAAATGTCTTTTTGTTTATGTTCCGGGATTCCCATACCATTATCACTTACGGTAAAATAATAAACATCTTGATGAAGGTAGCATTCTACATCGATCACGATTTTGTCTTTGTCGTTGTACTTGAGACTATTGCCAATTAAATTCAACAAAATTTGTTCTAAAGCAACACGGTTACAGTGAAGTTCAATGTTTTGCTCCGGGAAATTAATTTCACAATCTTCACGAATATTAAACAGATCGACAATTTCTTCTAACAGGTGATGAATATCGAAAGTTTCACTCTCTTCTAAATCATCAAATTTATCGCTTTCGTAATGCGTTAAAATCTTAGTGATATAATCGCTTAAGGTAAATGAGGATTGTTTTAGGTATTTTAAATATTGTTTGCCTTTTTCATCTAATTGCTCGCTGTATTTTTCTTTTAAAATATCGGCAGTTAAGATCATATTGCTAAGTGGCATTTTCATATCGTGAGAAACCACACCTGCAAAATTTTTCAGTAATTCATTTTTAGCTCGTAACTCTTTTTCAATAGTTTTCAGCTTATTGTTTCTAAGTCTAAGTTCTAAAAGTTTTACTACTTGATTGGCTACCGTTTTTAATTTAGACTTTTGCGTCTCGGTGAGTTTTTTGGGTTGATGATCGATAATACAAAGCGTTCCCAATGCATTTCCCATTTTATCGGTAAGCGGCATCCCGGCATAAAAAATTACGGGAGTGTCTTTTAAAGAAGTTAATGGGTTATCAGCAAAACGCTCGTCTTTGGTGGCATCTTCAACAATCATTAATTCTTGAGGATGGTTAATGGCGTGGCCGCAAAAAGAAATATCTCTATCGGTCTCACATAAATCGGTCCCGATGTGAGATTTAAACCACTGTCTTTTTTCTTCTAAAAAAGTAATTAACGACACCGGAGTTTCACAAATATAAGAAGCCAGCGAAGCAAGATCGTCAAATTCTTTTTCTGCTTTGCTGTCTAAAATGTTGAGTTCTTTTAAAGCCTGAAGCCTAAAAGTTTCGTTTTTCGGAATCTCTGGTTTGATCATCTTAAGAAGAATATTAAGACAAATTTAAGAAAAAAAATATTAAAAATCTTTTTCAAAAGCGCCAATTCCAAAAAGCGCAAAGTCATATTTTACAGGGTCTTTTAGGTCTAATTTGCGTAAGTTTTTATCTAATTCTGCCAAAGCTTTCGCGTCATTTTGCTTTCTTTTCAATAAACCTAATTTTCGAGCAATGTTTCCGCTGTGTACATCTAAAGGGCAAGAAAGTGCTGCAGGTAAAATATTTTTCCAAAAACCAAAATCAACTCCTTTTTCATCATCTCTAACCATCCAGCGTAAATACATGTTGATGCGTTTTGCTGCTGAATTTTTTAAAGGATCGCTCACGTGCTTTTGTGTTCGTTTTAAATGCGGAAGTTCAAAAAACACTTTTTTAAATTCGTGAATCGCAGTTTGTGTAGAAGTTGGCGTCGCGTGTTTACTAAAAACTGCTTCTAAACCGCCGTGATGTAGATAGATGTTTTGCAACGACGTGAGAAAATATTTTAAATCTATATCGTTAAACGTGCGATGCACAAAACCATCAAATCGTGCTAGATCTTCTTCTTTAAAATTTAAAACGAAATCGTGCGGACTCATATCCAGCAATTCCATCAGTTTTGTAGCGTTAGTTAAAATGCTTTTACGATTTCCCCAAGCGATGGTTGCGGTTAGAAAACCTGAAATTTCAATATCTTCTTTTTTTGAAAATAAATGCGGAATTTGAATTGGATCGGTTTCAATAAATTCCGGTTGATTGTATTGAGCAACTTTAAAATCTAAAAAATCGCGGAGTTCCTTTTTATTCATCTTCAAAATTTTCTACGGGTTTGGCATAAAAACCGTCCTTTAATTTTCCGGTTCTTAATTGAGGAATAGTATGAAAATTTTTATAGAAAAACTCGATCTGTTCCTTTTTTATGGAAGGTAATACGCCATCGCCAGTAATCCAGAAGAAATCTTGGTTAACCGGATTGTTATATTCTAAGTTCCCTATTTTTTCTTTTTGATACACATATTCGTATTTCGAATTTTTATGTGGGACTAAGATATTTTTAAATTGAAACTGACTATTATTTTGGGTGAATTGATTGTTGGTGAATTTTTTTAATTGAAAGCTAAAAAATAGAGGGATTCCGCTGAATATTATTCCGAATACTAAAAGAGTTTTGAGTAATTTTTTATGTTGAAATATGCTGAAGAAAATAATCGCCATAAATGCTAGAACAAATACTAAAAAGAAGCGGTATTGCGGTGAAGTTAAAAACAAAACGCATAACTGAATGACCGCTAAAAAATAGATAAATACTAATGGTTTTCTGTAGTTTGACTTCAATATTAATATCGGAAAGCATAACATTAAAACCGTAATAAATTTGTTTACAACCCCTGTTAAGCCTTTTATCGATAGCCATTGCAGGAATTTTTCTACGGTCGATAAATTTTTGAAATGACGATAACTAATATCGTATCCGTCTTTTACAAAAGAACGCTCGAAATAAAATTTGTAAGATTCAGGAAGTCTATAATCACTATCGATAAAATTAATTTCTTGAATAGGAAATAATGGATAGCCACTTAAAATTTGATTTTTGAGCATTATTAATAACAGCGTAAAAGAACCAACTATGATCATTGAAGGTGTGCTTCTTTTTAATTGCTGAAAATGAAAAACTAAAACTCCGAGAGGTAAAAAGGCCATAAAAATTGTACTTACTTTAATATAAATGGTAAAAAAAGAAAGTAAATAAATTATGGTAAAAATCTCTTTTGAAATATTTCCCCAATGTTTCAACAGTAAATAAAACAGTAAAAAAGAAATCAAAAACACCGGAATATCTGAAGATGGCGCACTTATAAATTGAAAAAATAAAATACTTCCTAACGGAATAATCGCTAAAAAAATATCGGCTAAATGAAAACTCTTTTCCTTTAAAGATAAATTGATTTTATCGAATGCGAAAAAATTCATCATCAAAAATAAAAAAGCACTTATGTCATTTAAACGATCATGTAAAAAGCTGAAATTAAACGCACTTTGCAAAATGTGCCAACCACTATTTTGTGCAAAAAACAGATGTAGATTTGCTAAACCTTTTACAAAACCATATTCATTAAGCCATTTAATGGTTTGTAGGTAATACGATTCATTATCGATCACAAATGGGGCAGAAGCCGCTTGTGCTAAAATAAAAAGACTAAGCAAAGCAAAACAAACTTTTAAAAACTTACTGAAAGATTTAAAAGCAACGTGATAATGTTTAAATATACTATTAAGTTTATGCTTTTGCCAAACGCCGAAAATGATATTCAGTAGTAATAAAACAAGATGAAATTCAATATTTATTCGACTGAAAAAAGCAAAAATAGAAGTGAACATACAGATCGAGAATAAACCCAATAGCTGCTTAATGATCGCGTGACTTTTTTCAACTTTAAAAATTTTAGCAGTAACAACTCCCCAACTACTGGCAGAAAAAAAGATGTAGAGAAAAGAGAGTAAAACGATAATCATTTACGAACCAATTGTGCCGTCGACCATAGTGAGTTTTCTATCGGCCATATTGGCGAGTTCTTTGTTATGTGTAACGATCACAAAAGTTTGCCCAAATTCTTCTCGTAATTTAAAAAACAACTGGTGTAAATTTTCAGCAGATTCAGAATCTAAATTTCCCGAAGGCTCATCGGCTAGTATCACTTCAGGATTATTGATTAACGCTCGAGCCACCGCAACTCTTTGCTGTTCGCCACCACTAAGTTCAGAAGGTTTATGGTTTTTACGGTGCGATAAACCTAAAAACTCTAACAACTCTAAGGCTCTTTTTTCTGCAGCAGATTTTTCCGTTTTATTAATAAATGCAGGGATGCAAATATTTTCTAAAGCCGTAAATTCTGGTAATAATTGATGAAACTGAAAAATGAAACCAATGTGTTTATTTCTAAAGGCTGCTAATTCATTTTTAGATAAATTGTAAATTTCGGTATCATTAATTTTTAGAGAAGATTTTTTGTTTTTAGTGGCAAAATCTAAGGTTCCTAAAATTTGTAATAATGTGGTTTTTCCTGCTCCGGAAGCCCCAACGATAGAAACAATTTCTCCTTTTTTTATCGATAGATTTACGTTATTAAGCACGTGTAAATCATCGTAATATTTATGAATATTTTGAGCAGTGATCATTCAGCTAATAAATTTGTAATGCTAAAATAAACTATTTTGTAGGAACAATCGTATGATAACAAAGCTTTATAAGTTTTGTTGTTCTAGATTAATATTTTAGACTTAATTTTAAAATAAAAAATGAATACAGAAAATATAAAAACAGCCACTTTTGCTAACGGATGCTTTTGGTGTACAGAAGCAGTTTTTCAACGTTTAGAAGGTGTATATGATATTGTATCCGGCTTTACGGGTGGAAATATAAAAAACCCTCCTTATCGAGAAGTAGTGCAGGGGAGAACCGGGCATGCAGAAGCTATTCAACTACAATATGACGAAACTTTAATTAGTTATGAAGAATTATTGTTGGTGTTTTTTACTACTCACGATCCTACAACTTTAAACAGACAAGGTAATGATGTGGGAACACAATATAGAAGTGCGATTTTTTATCATTCTGAAGAACAAAAATTGATGGCTGAAAAAGTGATCAATCGTTTAAACGAGGAAGTTTTTGATGGTAAAATTGTAACCGAAATCACGCAAGCTTCGCCATTCTATTCAGCGGAATTTGAACATCAAAATTTCTATAACAATCATCCAAGTCAGCCTTACTGTCAATTTATCATCGACCCAAAAATTAAGAAACTCAAAGAGGTTTTTGCTCATAAGCTAAGATCTGCATAAAGCTTCAATTTAATTTCGGCAGGTTTTTTGCTATTATATAGTTGAATTAATTAAAATGAATTATGAAAAACCTGAAAAATAAATTATTACTAAAAGGATTGCTGTATGATGGTATTGGTATGTTAAGTAGTGCAATACCAGTTGTTGGTCCTTTTCTAGATCTTGCTTGGGCGCCTTACGCGGCTAAAAAAATGCAAGAAATGTATCCTTCTAAAAAAGGTAATATAGCTTCCATTTTAGTTTTTATTGAAGAGATTTTACCGTTTACAGATATTATACCAACATTCACTTTAATGTGGATTTATAATTTTGTTTGGAAGAAAAACCAAGTAGAAGATATTCAATACACCGAAGTGATTTCATAAAATAAAAAAGGCTATCAAATTTGATAGCCTTTTATTTTTTTAATCTTCGTCTTCTTCATCATCCTCATCGTCTTCTATTTCTTCTTCATCTTCTTTAGAAATTTTGACATTTTCAGGAATATCTACAATCGGTTCGTTTAGATCTTCATCTTCATAGTCGTCTTCATCGTAATTTGCCATCGTATTCTCTAAACGTGTACTTACTTTTACTAAGTAAATGCAATCTTCGGTTCTTACTTCAACCGCTTCAACCGTTTCATTTTTGGCATTTTTAAAAGTAATAATGTGATCGTCATCATATCCGTCAGGATATTTTTCAACCAACATTCCTAAAATTTCTGGAGTTAATTTTTTATAATCTACGATAACTCGTTTCATATTCAATAGCTTAGTTTAAATGCTTAACAAAAACAATAATAAAAAAGATTATTTTAAAATGAAGCGATAATATTAAAAACTTATATTAATTTTTTTGATGTGTAATTGTGAGAATTGTTACTAAGCTATCACAGTTTCTAAAACTTGTTGTAAAGGTTTTTTCATCCTTTTTCGATTCAACTAAATACACATTGCAAGAATCTAAAGACGTTTCACTTTTACTAAATAAAACATCGCCGGTTTGTAAAGTTTGATCTATGAAAATCGAATCTAACTGAAAAGTTTTCATTTGCTTATCAGCTTCCGGAGTGTAAGTTTTGTGTTTACTTCTAATATTCTTTAAAACTCGTGCGTTAGGACCGTAATCACAAGAAGTTTTCTTTCCGCTTAAAAAAAAGATAAGAATAACAATCCCAATAGTAAAGCCACCAAGATAATAGCCAATACGATGAATTAATTTCATAAAATTTAAAAAATTAGCAAATTGATGTCTCTATGCGTGAGATTAAACCAATCTGCAACCGATTTGTTTGTTAAAATTCCGTGGTAAAAGTACAAACCGTTTCTTAAACCACGATCAAATCTTAAAGTATTTTCTAAACCGCCTTCTTCTCCAATATGAAGTAGATAGGGCGTAAATATGTTACTAATTGAAATTGAAGAAGTTCTCGGGTATCTGGACGGAATGTTGGGAACTCCATAATGAATAATGTCGTGTTTTTTTATAGTGGGTTGATCGTGAGAAGTAATTTCTGAAGTTTCTACGCAACCTCCCATATCGATACTTACATCAATAATGACCGAACCGGGTTTCATATTTTCGACCATCGTTTCTGTAATAATCACCGGTGATCGATCTTGACCTCTAACAGCGCCGATCACCACATCTGCTCTCATTAAAGATTTTAATAAATTTTTGGGTTGAAGGGTAGAAGTATATAGTGGTCGACCTAAATTAGTCTGAATACATCTTAATTTTGTTAATGAATTATCGAAAATCTTAATATTTGCTCCCAAACCTAAAGCAGATCTCCCTGCAAATTCTCCAACCGTTCCTGCACCAATAATTACTACCTCTAAAGGCGGAACTCCGCTAATATTCCCAAACATAAGTCCGCTACCTTTCGGGCTTGCTAATATTTCTGAAGCAATAAGTACCGAGGCGGTACCGGCAATCTCACTAAGAGCTCTTACGGCCGGGTAAGTACCGTCTTCATCTTTAATAAATTCAAAAGCTAAAGCAGTAATTCTTTTTTCGGCAAGTTTCTGAAAATAACTTTTTTGTTGAGTTTTAAGCTGAAGCGCAGAAATAAGCGTCGTTTGCGGATTCATCATTTCTAATTCTTTAAGCGATGGCGGCTCGACTTTTAAAATAATCGGACACGCAAAAACCTTAGAAGTATCTTTAGTAATTTCTGCTCCGGCTTCACTGTAATCGCTATCGGTAAAGTTTGCATCTAAACCGGCATTACTTTCTATTAAAACTCGATGACCATTGGCAGTAATTGCTGCTACAGCATCTGGTGTTAAACAAACTCTTTTTTCTTGATAAGAAGTCTCTTTGGGTAAACCAATAAAGAGTTCACCTTTTTTCTTTTGAATTTCAAGCATTTCTTCCTGCGGAAGAAGATCGCGTTGCGTAAAAGGAGTGGTTGGTTTGTTCATTATATCTAAGATAATGAACTAAAGAAATGAAAAATATTGCTGATTAGCAAAAGAGAAATGAATTAGTTACGAAATAAATCTCTAAAGTGAGAGAAGATATTTTTTTTATGTTGAAGTTCAATTTCAATTTCTTCCAGTGTCGGGTTATGCATACTTGCAAAAATTTTAGCTCGAATTAAATAGACTAGCGGTACAATAACAGCCATAACTGGAATTAAAAACCATATTTCAACAACATCAGTAAAAGACACATCGTCATTAATAGTACTTATTAATTGAAATAAATACATGCCAATAGGTATTAGAATGACATGATACCACCAATGTTTACAGGTTAGAAACCAAATACTTAATAAATATAATGGAACAAATTTACCTAAAACAGTCCAAGCAGTAACACTTACTTTTTCGTAAAAATGACTTTCATAAGTGAATAAAAAAGTTTCCCAAACACTAGTACTTGGGAAACTTTTATAAGAATAAAATAAATATGGTGAAATTATTATAAGAAAGGCTACAATACTACCCGTTAGTAGGGATTTTGATATCTTTCTTTTCAATATTTTGGATGTTGTCTTGTGTTGTGTGTTCATCAATAGATTGTGGGGAACAAGATGTTACTAAAAATCCTAATGCTGCAATTGCGAATATAGCGTTTTTTACTTTCATAATGATTATTTTTAAAGTTGTTAAAGTTGTTTTTTCGTTTTGTTCTGGTACAAACCTAGAAAGAAATTAGTTAAAATTTTTAATTTTCTTTACCGTACCTTTGCCCGATTTTAATAACTTATATAACTGTTAATCAATTATTTGTAAATAACTGCTATGGCTGTATTTTATGCTTTAACATTTTAAATTTCAGTAGAAATTGAAATTTTTCTTGTTTTATTTGAAATTTTTTCTATTGAAATATTCAAGATTTTTGTGGGAAGTAAATTTTTAACTCTATCTGGCCATTCTATAAAAACCCAATGGCTCTCCTGTAAATATTCTTCGAAACCGATATCGTAAGCTTCTATTTCATCTTCAACTCTATGAAAATCAAAATGATAAATATAATCATTTTCTGCGTGATATTCATTAACTAAAGAAAATGTAGGGCTCGATACTCGATCTTTAGATCCTAATTGTTTTGCTAATTCTTTAATTAAAGTGGTTTTACCGGCGCCCATTTCACCGTAAAATAAAAGTGTCTTGGTAGAAGACACTTTTAAGATTTTTTCAGCAACCTCAGGAAGTTGCTCTATGTTATAAGTAATTTCCATAATATATTATCTTGGGCTGAGTACCGAGAATGGAATCACCATTTCTTCTAACGATACTCCGCCATGTTGATAGGTGTTTCTATAATAACTTACGTAATGGTTGTAATTATTAGGATATGCAAAAAACAGATCTCCTTTTGCAAATATATAAGAGCTGCTCATATTTATACTTGGTAAATGAAAATCTTTAGGATTTTTTGCAGCGATCACATCTTTATCTTCATAGGTTAAACTTTTTCCGGTTTTATAACGCAGGTTCAAACTTGTATTTTTATCTCCAATAACCTTAGACGGGTTTTGTGCATTTATAGTTCCGTGGTCAGTCGTGATGATGAGTTTAAAACCTAATTGTTGCGCTTTTTGAATCATTTCTAACAACGGAGAGTTTTTAAACCAACTTTCGGTTAAAGATCGGTAAGACTTATCTGTAGAAGCAAGTTCTTTAATCACCTCCATTTCAGTTTTAGAGTGTGAAAGCATATCTACAAAATTGTAAACGACCGCAGTTAGGTCATTATTTTTGAGTTGCTTAAAATTTTGTACTAAATTTTTACCTGCTTTTAGACTGGCAATTTTATAATACTCCATCTTATAATCTAAGCCTAAACGTTTCATTTGTGCTTGCAGAAATTCTTCTTCGTGCATATTCTTTCCACCTTCATCGGTATCATTCAACCATAAATCTGGATGAAGTTTCTCCATATCTGAAGGCATT
>JYMV01025180.1_pt1 | contig 27303 bp, 22 predicted proteins | sample 338911 | NCBI WGS metagenome assembly JYMV01 (sample SAMN03354496, study PRJNA234377) | hydrothermal vent metagenome | biome: Deep sea; feature: Hydrothermal plumes at the Eastern Lau Spreading Center, Western Pacific Ocean; material: Seawater | place: Tonga | collected 2009 | depth 2000 m m
CTCTCTATGTCCCCTACTACATCCTCGGTGAAGTGGCGCTGTCCTTTCTCGGTTTCGGAATCACCGAACCCGATTCTTCGTGGGGATTGCTGCTCAAGGACTGCCAGGGCTCCGAGGTACTGAAGTACAATCCATGGCTGGTCACCCCCGGCCTGTTCATCTTCCTGGCAGTACTGGCTTACAACTTCCTCGGCGATGGCTTGCGCGATGCCGCCGACCCGAGAGCGTTTCTCGGCGTGTCCAGGAAGGAGAAGTCTTGATCATGGCACCATGGTTACTGCTGGTCGCGTTCACCACGGGCAGTCCGTATGTGAGTCCGCCCGCTGATCCACCCCCTTCGATCCTGCTGATCGTCGTCGATGATCTGGGCTGGACCGATCTCGGTTGTACCGGAAGCAGTTTTTACGAGACTCCATCCATCGACCGGCTCGCCGCTCAGGGAGTGCGCTACACCAGTGCCTATGCCGCCTGCCCGGTGTGTAGCCCGACTCGTGTCAGCATCCAGACCGGGATTCATCCGGCACGGCTCGCGACCACCGACTACTTCGGAGCGGCCGGTCCCGAGCGCTGGAAGCGCAAAACTCCATCTCTGCCAGCGGCCTATCTCGATCGGCTCCCGCTCGAACAGTTGACCATCGCCGAGATCCTCAAGTCGAATGGTTACGCGACCTTCTTCGCCGGCAAGTGGCATCTTGGACCGGAGGGGTTCTGGCCCGAGGACCAGGGCTACGATGTCAATCGAGGTGGTGTCACCCGGGGAGGCCCCTACGGTGGCAAGAAGTACTTCTCCCCCTACGGCAATCCGCGCCTCAGCGATGGCCCCGAAGGAGAACACCTTCCCGACCGGCTCGCCTCCGAGACGATCAAGTTCATCGAGCAACACCAGCAACAACCGTTCCTGGCAGTGCTGTGCTTTTACTCGGTGCATACCCCGCTCATCGCTCGTGAAGATCTGGCCGCGAAATACCGCAAGAAGCGCGCTGATCTAGACCTCGAACCGAAGTGGGGAAAGGAACGCCAGCGCAAGGTCCGACTCGTTCAGCAGCACGCCGTCTACGCAGCGATGGTCGAGGCGATGGATGCTGCGGTGGGACGAGTGCTGCAATCTCTCGATGATCTGAAACTTGCTGAAAAGACCATCGTCATGTTGATCTCTGACAACGGCGGACTCAGCACCTCCGAGGGCCATCCGACCAGCAATCTGCCTTTACGCGCCGGTAAGGGCTGGATGTACGAGGGTGGCATCCGGGTGCCTTTCATCGCCCGGGGACCCGGGATCGACGGCGACGGCAGAAGTTGCTCGCGCAACATCCAGAGCACCGATCTGCTGCCCACCTTGCTCGATATGACAAGCCTGGCGAAACCGGAAGGCTGGGAAGTCGACGGAAACTCCTTTTTCGCTTCCCTCAGGGCTGAGGAAACGACCACGGCTCCGCCCCTGTACTGGCACTACCCACATTACGGCAACCAGGGAGGCAGCCCGGCCTCAGCGATCCTCGATGGCGACCTCAAACTGATCGAACACCTCGACGACGGCAAACTGGAACTGTTCAACGTCGAGCAGGATCCCGGGGAAACCAACCAACTCAACGATGCCCAGCCACAGCAACTGAAACGTCTCCACCGGATGCTCCAGAACTGGCGAATCGAGGTCGGGGCGCGGATGCCGACTGCGCGACCAGATCCGCCACGCAGTGACGATTAGCGGCAGTTGCCGATCGAATCGAGCGCTTCTGGATTGGCGATGCTAGACAGGTCGCCGAGATCATCTTCTTCCAGATGGCGAGCTCGAATCAACCTTCTGACGATCTTGGCGCTTCGAGTCTTCGGTAGATCATCGACGAAATAGACCGCACGGGGCCGATCGACCTTGCCGAGCGCCACGACCACCTGATCGACGAGTTCCAGGCGCAGCGAATCGCCCTCCTTCGTGCCCGGGTGCAAGACGACGAAACAGACCAGTTCGGTCCCTTTCAGATCATCAGGGACCCCGATGGCTGCCGCTTCACTCACCGCAGGATGCCCGATGAGCGCCGATTCGATCTCCCCTGGACCAACGCGACGTCCCGCGATGTTGAGGGTGTCATCGGCGCGTCCCAGCAGGAACCACTGCCCTTCCTCATCGACGAGCGCCCAGTCGCCATGATTCCAGACACCCGGGAACTTCGACCAGTAGGTTTCAAGGTACCTCTCATCGGCATTCCATAGCGAGCGCGTCATCGACGGAGCAGGGCTCTTGCACACCAGGTAACCCACCTCGCCACGTACCGAGTGCCCATCCTCATCGAAGACATCTATATCCATACCGAGCCCTGCCGATTGAAGCGATGTCTCGCTGATCGGCAAAACCGGCAGTGGCGCGAGGAAACAGCCGACAATATCAGTTCCCCCCGAGATATTGATGATCGGAAGTTTGCCGCCCCCGACCTTTCTTGAATACCAGCGGTAACTGTCGTGATCCCACGGCTCTCCCGTCGAACCGAGGATTCTCAGTGACTGCATCGGATATCGATCGACCGGATCATCACCGGATCGCATCAGTAATCGGATGGCAGTCGGACTGATTCCCAGGTGAGTCACCCCGTATCGCTCGACCATCTGCCACACTCGATCCGGTCCTGGAAAATCAGGAGCACTCTCGAACACGAGGAAGGGCACACGGTTGAGCCAGCACCCGATGATCTGCCAGGGCCCCATCATCCAGCCGATATCGGAAAACCACCAGAATAGATCCTGCTGTGGCCTGACATCGAAATTGTACCGGACCTCTTTACCCATCTGCGCCATGCAGCCAGCGTGAGTGTGCACGGTCCCTTTCGGCTTTCCGGTAGTTCCGCTGGTATAGATCATCAGCGCTGGATCCATCGCAGCCATCATCTCCGTACAGGAATCGCCCTCGATGCTGGCGATGGAGTCTTGCCACCACAGATCTCTACCGTCTGTCATGGGTGCGTCACCATCGCCACGGCGCAGCACCACAAGATGTTGCAGCGACTCCAGTCCTTCCACTGCCAGATCTGCCTGGGATTTGAGGTCAAACCGTCGTCCTCTTCGATTTCCGACATCCGCTGTAAAGAGCAATCTGGCACCGGAGTCTTCGAGCCTTTCCCTGACAGAGGGCGGCGCATATCCACTGAATATCGGGATGAAAACCGCCCCGATCTTCATCGTCGCCAGCATCGCGAAAACCACCTCACCCACCATCGGCATGAGACAGGCGATCCGATCGCCTCTCCCGATACCCAGTTGTGAGAGCAGTTGCGCCAGCTTTTGAATCTCTCGATCTGCTTCACTGAAGTTCCAGCGCCGCGAATTCCCCTCTTCGTCCTCGGCAATCAGGGCCAGATCATCCGGCATCTGAGCAGCGGGAATGTCGACGCAGTTCATCGCGATGTTGGTCTCTCCCCCTGGAAACCAATCTGCCCATTCTGGCCCATCGGAGAGGTCCACCACCTGGCTGTACCCCCGCGACCAGACGACCCCCAGATCATCGAGCACTGCGGGCCAGAACCGTTCGGGCTGCTGCTGGCTCCAGCGCACGAAGCGACGCACCGACCCACCCACATCCTCCGGGTCGATCGACATCCCGACCTTGGTCATCAGGTCAGCGACCCGCGTCGACATCAATTGCTCGGGGTCTGGATGCCAGATCGACTCGCTCATCGCACTCCTCCTCGAGATGCAGTGAGGATCTGTTGCTGGTATCGAGCTCGCAACGTTTCGGTGATGGAGGACTCCAGGTCGCTGGTCAGATCACGCCCTTCGATGCTGGCGACAGCGACGATCCCCGTCACCGATGAGGTCAAAAATGCCTCCTGCGCTGAGCGGATCTCCAGCTCGGGAAACAGTCCCTCGATCACCTCGATGCCGCTCGATTCCAGCAACCGAATCGCACACCCCCGTGTGATCCCTTCCAGAACCAGTTCCCGGCTACAGGTGAATACTTCCCCATCTCTGACCCAGAACAAATTGGCACACGATGTCTCTGTCAGGATTCCCTCGGGTGATAGCAGGATCCCATCATCGGCACCTCGGCCGATGGCATCCTCTCTCGCCAGGATGGAGGAGAGGAAATTGCCACTCTTGATCGCCGGATCGAGGACATCGGGGGGAGTTTTCCTGAACTTCGAGATCACGAGGTGTAGTGGCGGTCTCGACTTCTCTGGCTCCATCGCTGTCGCCGTGACGATCCATCGCGACCGACAGCCCTCTGCATCCAGTCTGCCACCGATGCGGTTCCCCCTGGTCATCGTGATCCGGACCACTGCATCTTCACCATCCGGGATACGAGCCAGTAACTGGTCGATCAACTGCTCCATCCAGCCGTCATCAAAATCGCACGTCATCCCGAGAAGGCTGGCGGATTTGCGCAACCGCAGCAGGTGAGCGGAGAGGAACAGTGCCTTCCTCTCGACGGTGCGAAGCGTCTCGAACACGGATTCCCCGTAGAGAAAACCACGATCGAGAACACCGATCGACGCCGCCGCCGTCGGTACGATTTCCCCTGCGATCCATGTCCATGAAGAGGCTGTCTGGTGGATGTCGCTCACCGGGATGGATCCTCGAGCAAGCCACCGACATTGCCTGCGAGTTGCCCCTCCACTGACATCTCTGCCAGTGCAGGAAACAGCAGCTGCGAAAACTCCCCACAGGCGCCAGGAAACACGATGCGACCGCCAGCACTGATCAGCGGATCGGGGCGGTCGAGCCTTGATACCTGATTGCTGGCCATAGCATTGAGAGTCTGGGAGTCCTCGAAGAGGGGGATCCACTGCCTCCACACCTCGCGAAAAGAGGCGTAACGATCCCAGTCCACCGATGGAGCATCCCCGTGCTCTGCGACGACGTCGCTGATCATGAGTAACTCGTGGTACCCATCTCCACGTTCAAAAAGCATCGCTCGCTCGTCCTGCCAGTAGATGATGGGGGGCAATTCATCATCGAGTTCCAGCGTGAACCTGGACACGGTCTCTGCATGATAGTGATGCCGAAGCCCGAGGCGATCGAGCCAGCGCAGACTGTCCGTGCCTGTGCAGATGTAGATACTCCCTGCCGTTCCCGTACGAACTCCAGCGCAGAAATGAACTCCATCACTTTTCTCCTCCATCGAGGTCAAGGCGGATCGAGGAAGAAAGTGACCTCCCACCTTGCGGATTCTCCACATCAGAGCCGAGGCCACTGCCACCGGGTCGACGGTCGCAGCCTCCGGTTCGTGAAAACAACGGAGGCCTGTATCCTGGAGAGAGGACCAGCGCCTCGATGAGTCCGGAGCATCCAGCAGTGTCTGTGCTGTCGTTGGCGTCGAAGAGGGCGAGACTGGCAACAATGCGCCGCAACGTCGGAGTTCGGGATCGATTTCGATCCAGTCGGTCCAGCCCTCGTACAACTCTCGTGCCCTCTCGACGATGGGAGCCCAGGCCACTCCCCGGGGAGCCAGCAGCGGAATCCTGCCACCAGTTGGACCCTCCTGCGGCGAGTCCAGGGCATCGATCAGGATCACAGAACCTTTGCCACGGCGCAGAAGGTGGTCTGCCACCGCCAATCCGGTAGATCCTGCACCCACGACCAGATGATCACATAGAAGCGGTTTCACGAGTCATCCTCTCCCTGCAGCATCAGAACGGAGAATATCACCTCCCCACCCCTGGCTCCACCTCGACCGACTTGACCCGGGGCCACTTCTTCTCAAGTATGGTCACGGGCCAGAGACCAAATCTGGCTCCTGATGAATTGAGAGCCAGGGAGGGAGCGTGACACGGATGTTTCACCGAGTAATCAGGAGCGACATGACTCTGATCCTGCTGCTGACTCTACTTTGCTGCGTATCCTGCCAGATGCCCGGACTCAGGGTCTCTGAAACAGGCCCATGGCCTGGACTCGCCTCGGAGGAACCTGTCGTGCGCACGCGCACCATCCTGGCCATCCAGGGTTCGAGCAATCGGAACTTTGCACCCCTGCTCTTTCCCCTGCTCAATGATCCCGACCGCTGGGTCCGGTACAACGCACGATCCACCATCCTGTGGCTCGCTGGAGAACGACGAAATACTGCCCCGAAATACGATTACCTGTCTCCTCCCAGGGAACGTCGATATGCCGTATCAGACCACCAGGAGTGGTGGACTCGGCTATCGAGCCCTGAACCTCCAAGCCCCTGATAATTCACTGAAGAAATTCCCCTTGTCAGCCGATGAGAGTGATGAGCGATCCCCCATCGACATCACTGCCTCGTGATGGCCTGGTTGGTCGACTCCGCCCATGCGAACGGGAGTGGCCAACATGAACCGGGAAGTCAGCCCCACCTTGCGGTGGATCACTCGAATCGGAGTCACCAGTTGCGTGGTTCTGATCGCTCTGGTGATCCCTGGTTTCCTGGCCTCGTGGGAGCGGTCCGACTCGATGACTTCCCTCTCGATTCAAATCCCCCACGCCGGATCACTACGAACAGGAAGCGCCATTTGTTTCAGGGGAATTCCGGTCGGTAAGGTTCATTCCATCGATCTCGTGATCGCGGATGGCGGCAACATCGCTCAGGCGCAAGACTCCAGCCCCGCGAAATTGATCGTCACCGGATCCATCGAGTCCCGCATCCATGGTCAGATCACGGCGGACAGTTCCGTCTCCCTGAGGGACCAGCCTTCCCCATCGATCGACATCGTGCCCGGATCTGGCGCACCTCTCGCCAAGGGTTCGACGCTGGTATCTCGCCATCGGCAGCTGGGCGATCCGGCCGATGAATACCTCAAAACACTGGAAGCACTGCGTCACACTGCTGAATCGATCGGACAGATCACCGACCTGATCAAGGGCCAGGGTGGGCTCCAGGAGACCCTCAGAACCATGGGAGATGCCGGTCACAGCGTCAGAGAAACAGCCGAAGAACTGCGTATCTTGATCCGAGACGGAAGAAGTCCGATTCTCTCCTCGCTTCAGCAGGCCGAGGAGATCCTGCTCGAATTGCGAGCCCACGCGCGTTTACTCCCCGAAGCGGCCGAGTCGATTGTTCGTGTCGGCAGAAAGGGTGAAACGGTGTTGAGAAGCATAGACCAGCTGCTTCATGAAAATCGAGCTCCGTTGCGCGCCACCGTCGAGAACCTCCAGTCCACCAGTGACAACCTTCATCGACTGGCTGCGGACCTGAGGCGTCGCCCCTGGAGAATCTTGAAATCACCAGGCGACAGGGAAAGCGCCTTCATCGCGCTGCACGAGAGTGCCAATCGATACGCAGAAGGTGCCCTGGAAGTACGCAGAGCCACCGAACAGGTCAGAGACCTGCTCGACCGACGCGGTGAAGATCGAGATGTCCTCGAGTTTCTCGGCGAAGCGCTCCGTACACTGGGAGATCGGCTCGAAAACCAGGCTGAACTGGAGCAGGGACTGCTTCAGAGGACCAAAGACCTGGCGGCACCACGCTAGTGCGGCGGAGCTGAGGTGGCATCCGTTCGAGCCTTCTTCCGGAGCACTTCTTTGAGTACCTTCGCGGTATGGCTTTTTCGCGATCTGGCGACTTTCTCGGGAGTTCCCGCGACCACCACCTGGCCACCGGCATCTCCACCTTCTGGCCCCATATCGATGACATGATCAGCGCAGGCGATCAGGTCCAGATCATGCTCGATGACAATCACCGTGTCGCCGCGATCGACGAGTTTGTGAAGCATCTGGGTAAGCAGGCGAACATCGGAAAAGTGCAATCCGGTGGTCGGCTCATCGAGGATGTAGATGCGCCGTCCTCTGGCTCTTCGGCCCAGTTCAGAAGCGAGTTTGACTCGCTGAGCTTCACCACCTGACAGGGTTGTCGCTGATTGCCCCAGCGATAGATACCCGAGCCCCACTTCATCGAGCGCCCGGAGCATCGTTGCGATGGCTGGAATATCTTCGAACAGTTGAAGGGCCTTTCGAACATCCATCTCGAGTACATCGGAGATACTGCATCCTTTCCATCGCGCCTCCAGCGTCTCTTTTTCATAGCGTCGACCACGACAAACCTCGCATCGGATCCACACATCGCTGAGGAAGTGCATCTCGATGAGCACTCCACCTTTTCCATCGCACGCCTCGCAACGCCCGCCCGCGACATTGAATGAAAAGCGACCCGGCCCCCAGCCTCGCACACGTGCCAGGTGTGTGCGCGCGAAGAGGCTCCGGATTGGAGTCATGACTCCGGTGTAGGTGGCGGCGTTGGAAGCTGGAGTGCGACCGAGAGGTTGTTGATCGATCACTCCCAGTCCATCAAAAGCGTCATCTCCCTCGATCTTCTCATGAGCTGCGCTTGCTGGCCTGGCGCCGGCGAGACGGGTCGCCAGTTCCCTCGCCAGGATGTCCATCACGAGGGTCGATTTTCCAGATCCACTGACTCCAGTGACACAGGTCAAGACACCTGTTGGAATCGACACATCGATATTCTTGAGGTTGTGAGCCGTCGCCCCGATGATGCGGATCTCGCCACCGTCTCCACTCCTGGGCGCACCGATCTGTGCGACCTGCTCACGACCCGAGAGGTACGCCCCCGTCGCAGATCGAGGATTCTTCATGATCTGCTCCGGCGTACCCTCGGCGACCACTTCCCCTCCGAGGACTCCGGCTCCGGGTCCAAGATCGATGACATGATCACAACTTCGAATGGTTCTATCGTCATGCTCCACCACGACCAGCGTGTTGCCCTGATCCCGCAACTCCGCCAGCGACCCCAGTAATCGATCGACATCCCGTGCATGGAGTCCGATGGTCGGCTCATCGAGGACATAGAGCACTCCCATCAGCTGGTTGCCGATCTGTGTTGCGAGGCGAATTCTCTGCGCTTCACCACCGGAGAGCGTCTCCGTGGCTCGATCCAGGGCGATGTATCCAAGCCCCACCTTTTGCAGGAAGGAGAGACGGCTGACCACTTCAAGCCTGACCTGATCAGCCACCTCTCGGCGATAACCGGTCAACTCCAGCTGTTCAAAGAACTCGATGGCCTGATCAACCGTACGACCACAGAGCTGTGAGATGTTTTCGCCGCCGATTCGAACCGCCAGCAGTTCCGGTTTCAGACGCCCACCGCTACAGCCAGGACAGGTGAGCACCGTCAAGTGCTCTTCGATCGCATGGCGCCAGCGTGGCGAGTTGGCGCGTTGATGCCAGATGGAGACTCGTTCGACGAGTCCCTCCCAGCTGGAGCCTGTTACCCGTCGCAATCGCCCACTTCCACGCCGGGTCCTGAATGTAACCGGATAGGAGAGGTCTCCCGTACCATCGAGAATCACCTTCCATCCATCTTCGCCGAGTTCATCGACGGAACTGGAGGGATCGAATCCATGAGCCACCAGTGCCGCATCGATGACTTTTCGGACACGACCGCTCTTTCGGCCGATCCATGATCCGAGCCGGTGATCCATCGCGCCCGAAAAGAGTGGCCGCTCAGGATTCGTGATCAACAGTCGAGGATCGACCTGTTTCAGCACACCCAGCCCCGAGCAGGCATTACAGGCACCGGAGTGGTGATTGAAGGAGAACAGCCTCGGGGACAGGTCCTCTGCAAGCATCATGTGCCCTTCGGGGCATGATGGTCTGCGAGTGAAGCGCACCACCTCCTTGCCATCGGCATCGGCGACGATCAACCGATCTCCGCCTCTACGATAGGCTTCCTCGACACTTTCAGAGACACGCACACGCCCCGAACGTGCCGGGCGGAGCCGGTCCACGACGACCTCTACCGATGCACCGTCCGGGAAGGGATGATCAAAATCCAGTTCATCGAGGCGACTCACCGCTGCATCGATACGAACCCTCGCGTAGCCCTCCCCTGCCACTTCTCCAGGCGAAGGAAAGGGTGCATCCAGCGGCGCCAGCAGCAAGGTCGGCTGCTCGGCTCGATCCTCCAGGATCTTGCCGCTGGCTGCCGCCGGGGTGTGTGCCTCGAGAATCGAATCGCAATGGATGCAGCTCGCTTCTCCAGCCCTGGAGAAGAGGATCCGCAGGTAGTCATAGATCTCGGTAGAGGTGGCCACCGTCGAGCGAGGATTCGAGCCCCTGTTTTTCTGATCGATGGCGATGGCCGGGGCGATCCCCTCGACCCGGTCCACCTCTGGTCGGTCGATCCTGCCAAGGAAGCGCCTTGCATAGGTCGATAGGCTCTCGATATATCTACGCTGCCCTTCAGCGAAAAGAATATCGAAGGCCAGCGTGCTCTTTCCCGATCCACTGGGTCCTGTGATGACGGTGAACTCCCCGGCAGGGATTTCAACCCGTACATCTTTCAGGTTGTTCTGTCTTGCGCCTACAATCAGGAACTTGTCGGCGGGTTCACCCGAACCAGAGCCCCTCTTCTTTCCGGATCGGGCAGCAGGGCGACGCTTTCCACCCATCTCTCCAGAGAGCGCGATCCCGGTCGCACTTCCGAGCCGGGCCAACTGCTCAGGAGTACCACAACTGAGAACTCTGCCACCCTGGGCACCTCCCGCGGGGCCCAGATCGATGACATGGTCCGCCTGTTTCACCACATCGAGACAATGCTCGATGATCACGACCGTATTGCCCCTGTCGACGAGAGCATGCAGGCAACCGAGCAGGTTATCGATATCTGCAAAGTGCAAACCTGTGGTCGGTTCATCGAGCAGATACAGCGTCCTTCCGGTGCTCTTCTTCCGCAATTCCGTCGCCAGTTTGACCCGTTGAGCTTCGCCACCAGATAGAGTGGTGCTGGGCTGGCCCAGCGAAACATAACCGAGTCCTACATCGAGCAGGGTTCGAAGTGTCCGGTCGATCTGAGGCACATCTTCAAAGAGCGAGGATGCCTCCTCGATCGATAACGCGAGAATCTCCGAGATGTCGTGGCCGCGCCAGCGCACCGACCTGGTCTCGGCATTGAAGCGGGTGCCATTGCACTCCTCGCACACCACTTCGATGTCGGCCATGAATTGCATGCCTATGGTGATGACCCCGGCACCTTCGCAGGCCTCGCATCGACCCCCCTTGACATTGAAAGAGAAACGCCCTTTCTTCCACCCCCGGGCACGAGCTTCTGCGGTTCGCGAGAACAGATCGCGAATATCATCGAACACCTTGGTGTAGGTTCCGGGATTGGAGCGGGGGGTTCGTCCGATGGGGTTCTGATCGATACGAATCAACTTGTCGATCTGATCGAGTCCATCGACACCGTCGTGATCTCCGGGAGGTTCCGTCACCAGATCCAGGTATTCTGCGACTGCTGGCTGCAGTACTCCCTGGATGAGAGTACTTTTCCCTGACCCGCTCACTCCGGTAATAACGACCAGAGATTGCAGCGGAATCTCAACATCGACATCCTGCAAGTTGTGCAGCCGCGCGCCACGAATCCGCAAACAGCCGCTAGATTTCCTGCGACTCGCGGGGATTGCGATCTTCTTGGTCCCTGCGAGATACTGTCCTGTCAGCGAGCGCGATACCTTTCGAACTGCCGTCACGGACCCCTCTGCGACCAGTTCTCCACCGGCAGTACCCGCACCCGGTCCGATATCAATGATGTGGTCAGCACTCTCGATGGTTTCACGATCATGCTCCACCACCAGGACCGAGTTGCCCAGATCCCTCAAGCCCCTGAGGATCTCGAGCATCGCTCTATTATCAGTGGGATGAAGACCGATCGAAGGTTCGTCGAGCACATACAGCACCCCACGAAGCCCACTCCCCAGCTGGCTCGCCAGCCGGATGCGTTGCGCTTCTCCACCTGCGAGGGTATCTGCAGACCGATCGAGGGCGAGATAACCGAGGCCTACTCTGGACATGAATTCCAGTCGCGATTGGATCTCCGGAAACAGTGATTGGCCGATGCGACGCTCCCTGTCATCCAGGTCGAGATCACTGAAGAAGCCGTGGGCATCGTCTACCGTCATCGAGCAGATCTGATCGATGCCGTGACCGCGGTAGCGAACGGCACGAGGCATCTCCTGCAACCGCGTCCCCCCGCATGCATTGCACTCCGTGCGAGGCATGTGACGTTCCAGTTCTCGCCCCCCGTGCAGATCATAGGCAGCCTCGACCAGCGGAATCAGACCTGGCCAGTCACTCTTACCGCCCACCGACTCGGCACCTTCGAGTAGCAACTGGCGTGCTCGGGGGGTCAACTTCTTCCATGGCCTTTGAAGAGAAATCCGCTCGAGAGTGGCTGCTTTCTCCAGCACCGACCAGGCCACAGAGATGCCCCTGATCGATTTGCCCTGGCGCCTCAGGAACAGAGCCCCATCCATGATCGATAGGGACGCATCCTTGACCATGGTGTGTTCCGAAGGAGACCTCCTTCTGCCGAGTCCATCGCATCTTTGACACGCACCCTGTGGACTGTTGAAGGAGAAGAGCCTGGGCTCCAGTTCTGGCAAGGATATCGAGCATGTCGGGCAACCAAATCTGCTGGAGGAGAGATGGGCCACTTCTCCAGCCACGATGGTCACCAGCCCATCTGAGATGGCGAGAGCCTTCTCGACTGCTTCTGCAAGCCTGCCACGCTTGCCGTCCACCAGCCGCAATTTATCGAGTACGACCTCAATCGTGTGACGCTCGTAACGAGCCAACGAAATCGGATCGGACAGGCGCATCAGGTCTCCATCGATGCGAACCCGAGCAAATCCTTGTTCGCGGAGTTGCTCAATCTCCTTGCGATACTCGCCCTTTCGCTCCAGAACGATGGGAGCGCACACCAGCACCTCCTGACCCGCCAACTGATGCCAACTGTGCTGGACAATCTGCTCTCGACTGCGACCCTCGATGACATCCCCACAGTTGGGACAGTGCGGTGTTCCGAGCCGCGCATACAGGAGTCGAAGATGATCGAGAATCTCTGTGATGGTACCCACCGTGGACCTGGGGTTTCGCGAGATGGTTTTCTGATCGATCGAGATCGTCGGGCTGAGGCCCTCGACCGCCTCGACACGAGGCCGATCGAGTCGACCCAGATATTGACGAGCATAGGAACTGAGACTCTCGACGAAACGGCGCTGCCCTTCACGACAGATGATGCCGTGTGCGAGTGTCGATTTGCCTGAGCCACTGATTCCCGTGACGACCACCAGTCGCTCCCTGGGGATCTCCACATCGAGGTTGCGAAGGTTGTTTTCGTTGGCCCCACGTACCCGCAACGGGCGACCCGACGAGATGCTCATCGATCCCCCTCGGTGGGAGGGACAGCGGGGCGAACCACTTCCAGAAGTACCGGATGGAGTTCAGCCGTTGCCGCAACGATGCTCCCCCCCAGTAACCAGTCGTCTCCCCCCACCCCATCGGTCACCACACCACCCGCTTCGCGGATCAGCAGGGCTCCCGCGGCGACATCGTGGGGTTGGAGGTAAAACTCCCAGAAGCCCTGAAAAATACCTTCTGCGGTGAATGCCAGATCCAGGCAGGCACTACCACCGCGACGGATCTCTCGCGCTCGCCTCAACAAGCACTCGAAAACATCCAGTGCGCCGTGATCCAGTTCCTTTCTCTGATAGCTGAACCCGGTAGCCAGCAGGCAATCACCCAGTGGTGCCGTCGACTTCAGCGTCAGTGGCTCACCTTGCAGAACGGTTCCACGGCGTTTCCAGGCGCCGCGATTACGGATGGCCCACCATGTTTCGGCGAGGATCGGTGAGTGGGTAACACAGGCAACTGGCCCTTCATCATCCACGAGCGCCGCAGAAACGCTGAAGAGCGGGTGCCGATGTGAATAGTTAGTGGTGCCATCGAGTGGATCCACGATCCAGCACCGGCCGCTGGCAGGAAGTTCGCCCCCAGCCTCCTCAGCGAGAATCGCGTCACCGGGGTACAACCGATTCAGGCCAGCGACCACATGCCTCTCCGAACGGAGATCGGCATCGGTGACGAGATCTCGAAAACCCTTTTTTTCAACGGATCGCAAACTCTTCTGGCACTCGAGCAACAACCCGCCCGCGCCTTCGATGAGGTCGATGATCGGATCGAGTTCCCCACCTCCCGGCAGATCAAGAGGCACTGGGTCCCCTACCCCATCTCTCCAGGTGATTGGCGACTGCAATCTCGAGCAGTTTCTTGACCAGTTCGGGTCCACTGAATCCCGAAAGCTCAGCCGCGATGGGCAAAATACTGCGATCGGTGCAACCGGGAACCGTGTTGGTCTCCAGGTAAACCGGGCCGTCTTCTGTCAGGATCAGGTCGGTGCGGCTGGCAGTGCCCAGATCCAGTTCCAGATGCATCTGACGAATCTCCTGTGCGATCTGCATCCATTCCTCTGGACTCAGTGATGCGTGGATCTCCTGCGCTGCTCCAGGGGTGTATTTGGCCTCGAAATCGAAGATCTCCCGTTCGTCATTCAGCACGACCTCGATCGGTTGCAGAAGTGTTGGCAACGAACCTCGCCCAGCTCCGAGGCAAGCGATGGAGAGTTCTCTCCCGATGATCCTCTGCTCGATCAGCACCAGCCTTGTCTTCTTGAACAGGTTTTCGACGAACTCCTGGAGTTCCAGCGCGTCATTGACCAGTTTCAGTCCGATGGAAGAGCCGCCCATCGGATCCTTGACGATGCAAGGATAGTGAACCTCCTTGGCGACCCCTGAGAGCACTTCGCCTCTCCGCCGAGCCCAGATTTCTTCATGCACCACGGCCCCCACCGCGACCTGCATTCCGATTCCGCGCAATCTCTGGCGAAAGGTGATCTTGCAGGCAGAGACAGCACTACCGCCGACTCCCGCGCCGGTGTGAGCGAGTTTGAAACTGGACAGAAGCGCAGCGAGGGTTCCATCCTCTCCCGCACCGCCATGGAGGGAGTTGAAAACCTCCTCGATACCGGAGTCAACCTGTGACTGGAGCAGGTCGCAGGGGTTCACTGGTTCGCCGATTTGCTCCAGATCATCGACAGGGCAAATCACCCACCCGTCGTCATCCCAGCGTACGGGAACCGGTTCGATTCCAGCGTCCTCAAGCCAGCCGATGACGGAGCGAGCACTCTGGATGGAAATGTTTCTTTCACTCCAGGTACCGCCATAAATGACGGGCACATGCCTCGATACCATCTTCTTGTCACCTGTTCCTCTCGACAGCAAAGCGAGCCACCTGCTCGAAGGTGGCGTGCAACTCCCGGGGTACTCCGGGAATATCCCGGAACAGATCGATCCCCGCTTCAGCGCGATCGACGGCCTGGTTTCTGGCAAAATCTATCGAACCGCAATCGTGAAACAGTGAGATCACCCACTCCACATCATCATCCCTGGTCAGGGCCCTCTCTTCTGCCATCACATCGACGAGGCGGGCTTTCTGCTCCTGTGTCAGTTGACCTCGCTCAAGCGCATGAGCATACAGTATCGAGGGCTTTCCTTCTCGAATGTCATTTCCAAGTTGTCCTGCTCGGCCCTTGCTGCTGGTCAGATCGAGCAGGTCATCTTGAATCTGAAATGCAGGTCCGAGGTGGTCTCCGACCGCCCAGAGTTGATCGACAGCACGCTGATTCAACCGGGCAACGATGGCGACAGCCACCATTCCCAGCGCCAGATATCTACCGGTTTTTGCTCGCACAGCCTGTTCGTATCGATCGAGACCAAAATCAGGATCTCCTCTGCCATCGAGATCGTATTGCTGACCGAGTACGGTACGGCTGTGGACATCTTGAACCGCACTCAGCAGACGTGCTCGAATTTCATCCTGCAGCAGCATCTGCGAAACCTCGAGGTAGACGGCAGAGAGCAACCAGTCCGCCGCATTCAGTGCCGTCGAAATTCCATGACTTTTCCACAGGGTGGGCTGATCGCGGCGCCACTCATCGCCATCCTGAATGTCGTCGTGAATCAGAAAGGCGCTATGTAACCACTCCGTCAGGCATGCAATTCGATCCGCATTATCGCTGGCCACTCCGAGAGAATCGCTGAACCAGAGCGCCAGCAGGGGTCGTAATCGCTTGCCGCCACTGGTGGATCGCTCCAGTGCACTCTGCAGTACTGGCGATGGAACCCGGGAGAGGCGTGTGGAGATGGCCTGCTCCAGTCGCCCATCTGACCGGGCAAGTGCTGCAGGGAGCTGGTCCAGCGAGGCCGTTTCAGGATCCTCTCTCGGCCCATCCATCTCCATCTAACCTCTATCTATCACATGGTTTATGTCGCACTTGCTGGGCCGACACGGCATCCACCTGACGCGGCAAGGTGGGGTCTACCCTACATCTCATGCCAGGAAGTTCAGAAGCCGGGTCCCGGCACCGGGGAGACCCGGATGAACCTAGGCGGCACTGTAGGTCGTGTCAAGACCGGCGTGGAGCACGGAAACCTCCCTGAGGCACTACTTTACACACATCCTGGGTGGGTTAGAATCGACCCTTAGGGTGGGTTCATTCTCGCTTGCGAGTACAGAACCTGGCCACCAAAGGCCCGGGTCAATCCCGAATTGACCCAAGATAAACGGGAGTGATCATGCTACGCCGCGTGGATCACCACTACATCCTGCGTACGGCTCCCCCCTGGGGAGTAACGAGGGCGATGTTCACCACGCTCGCGCTGGTGCTCTCGTGTCTTGCGTTCTCTCCGACTCTCGCTGCTCAGGTCAATAATGGCAGTTTTGGTGGTCCCGTCATCGAGCTCGGCGATGCCATCATCTTTCCCGGAGAAGACCACGCACTGCTTCCGCTCCTGATCACCAGCGAGACCGACATCGTCTCCTGGCAGATGGGGCTGGAATATGACGAACTACTGCTTTCGTTCGATGAAGTGATCTTCGTCGGCACCGAGAGCGAGATGCTGCAGCCGATCCTCATTCCTAGCCCTGCACTGCCTCCCTACCTGGGACTTCAGGTCATCTATGCCGGGGGAACTCAAGCTGTCGCTGGTCGATATAGATTTGATTCCTGATGGAAGTTCCGCAGGCTCTGGAGTCGGTGGAATTGCCAATGAATCCAATCCTCTACTGCTCACTGACCTGAGCGGAAACACCGTCATTCCCACGGTCATCCCGGGGGCAGTCACCGCCTTCGATTTCCCGCTCTTCCTCATCGAGAGCCAGCAAGCCACGGCGCTCGACACCGTACTCTCGATACCGATCAGAGCCTGGACCGATGGCCCCGTGACCACATTTGCCATGGGCCTCGAATACGACGAGTGGATCGTCTGCGAGTTGACGATCCAGGGTAGCGATTTCGACGACCTCACTCAGGGTCAGTGGACCGTCAGCGAACAGCTCACCGCGACAGGGATCGAAATCACGCTCGAATCAACAGGTGGCCCCGTGCCCGCTCTCTCCGGTGAAACCCTGGGTTTCCTGGTGATCGCCATGCCACTCTCGGTTCCCGGCTCGTGGGTCATCGATCTGGCCGATGGAGCTTCGTTTGTGGATCAGTCGCCGGTAGGAAATCTGCTCGATGGTGTCATCACATGGTGGGATCACTTCATCCGAGGAGATGCAAACCTGGATGGGTCGATAGATCTCGCCGATGTGGACACCATCCTGGCAGGTGCATACAGAGGCATCCCTTTTCCATGCCCCGATGCTGCGGACATCAATGACGATGGTGCCATCGACATCTCCGATGCGATCACGGCGCTTCAATACCTGTTCTCCGGGTCTCCCCAGCCCCCGGCTCCCTTTCCTGACCCTGGACCAGACTCCACAGACGATCCACTGGACTGTCTGTAAGCAGAGTCTGTCCCTGTCCGGTTGATCCATCATGAATTCAGATTTACCCTCCTGCATGGTCGGCCGTAGTGCTGCACCATTCCGTGTTCACCAAGATATAAGGAGACTCTGATGGCTTTTGAAGTACCGGAATTGTCATTCGCTTTTGACGCGCTGGAACCGTACATCGACGCACGCACGATGGAGATCCACCATGGCAAGCACCACGCTGCCTATGTCAGTAACCTCAATGCAGCCCTGGCCGATGATTCGCAGTGGCAATCTGCCAGTATCTCGGATCTGTGCCGAAATATTGCAGAGGTTCCCGAATCGATTCGAGGCGCTGTACGCAATAACGGCGGCGGGCACTTCAATCACGACCTGTTCTGGAAATCGATGAGTCCAGAAGGTGGAGGAACTGCTGGCGGAGACCTCGCGGCAGCCATCGATTCCTCGTTCGGCAATTTTGACGCCTTCAAGGAGGCCTTCGCAGCCGCTGCCAAGACGCGCTTCGGAAGTGGATGGGCGTGGCTGTGCCAGAACACGGATGGCACCGTGTGCGTCTGCTCCACTGCCAATCAGGACAACCCGCTGATGGTTGGAGTGGCGGATTGTGTCGGTACGCCGCTTCTGGGACTCGACGTATGGGAACATGCGTATTACCTCAACTACCAGAACCGACGTCCTGATTACATCGATGCGTTCTGGAATGTCGTGGATTGGTCTGCAGTAGAAGCGCGCTTCGTGACTGCCTGAAACCGCTCGTGTTCAAGTCGACTCGCTGTAGGGAACCGGGAAGAGGGGGCAGCAGATGGTCTGGAATCCTGAAGGTTCTGTAGTCCTGGAGGTTCTTCCACCGACTCTCAAAAGCGGACTCGAGGGCCTTCACAGGCGACTATCCCGCGTTCGGCGACTCATCGAGAATGGTGACTTTGACGCCGTCAACATCCCCGAGATTCACGATGAAGAAAACCGCAATGACCGCGGACACCGTAGACATGAATACTCTGCCCGCATGCAGCCAAGAGAACTGGGGAGAAGAATCCAGGATGAACTGGGTATCCCGGCGATCGTCAATCATGTCGTTTCTTTTGATCCCGCCGATCAGTTTCTGGACTGGGTGAACGAGACGGTTCAAGGGCATGATATCCACAATCTGGTGCTCGTCGGGGCTCCGCACGATCGGCGCCAGTGGCCCGGACCTGCTGTCGGCGAGGCGAATCAGTTGATCCGTCAGCAATTTGGCTCCGGCGAGGTTTGCATCGGCAACATCTGTATCCCCCAGCGCGAAGATAGCCCCATCTCGGAGGCGGTCCGCATGGAGCAAAAAGCTCAGGATGGAGCGGACTTCTTCTCGACCCAGATCATCTTCGATGCCGCAGATATCATCTCGTTACTGTCAGATCTGCAAGATCAGGCTCCCAATGCCTGCGGGGTACCTCTGCTGGTGAGCCTGTGTCCGGTCAAACGGTTCCGCCAGCTCGGATTCCTGCGCTACCTCGGTGTCCGGGTCCCGGACCATCTGGATTCTCTGCTGGCAACGGTCCCGGAGGCGGATTGCCTCGATCTCTCCCTGGAGATCCTGAGTGACATTCAAGGCACCCTGCTCGATCATCAACAGCAGCATCAGAGTGGACCCCTCCTGGGCTGGAACATAGCCCCTGTGGGGCCAATCCCGATCGCTGCCATCGAAACTCTGATGGACAGATTGCCCGGATCCATTCGCTCCTGAATCGATCGTCGACCGGGGCAGTCCTCACCGCCCTGAATCGCTTCCGGAAATCGTTCGAGTTCCCTTTTCTCGCTCCCGTGTTGCCCTAAAATCACAGAGCGCCCGGGGAAGGCTGCCCCCGCCGCGCTCGCCGAATCGATGGTTGCAGCCCACCGCGGAGGTCGTGTGTTTCTGCCCACCTGCTCCGGAGTTGCCGCCGTCAACTGGATACCGATGCTCGCAGTAGCTGGAGATTACGAACTCCACGCGCTGCTGGCCTACGCCGGAGTCACAGTGATCGTCGGCGTGGCCTTGCTGTTGCTCTCCGAGTTGCTCGGGCCCAAGCGTAAAGATGTTCAGAAAGAGAGTATCTACGAGTGCGGCGTTCCACTGCTCGACGATGCGCGTGAACCGTTCACGGTGAAGTTCTATCTCGTAGCGATTTTGTTCATCTTGTTTGACATCGAGACTGTATTCCTGCTCCCCTACGCCGTGGTCTACAAGCAGTTGGGCGTGGTCGGATTGGTCGAGATGGGTGCCTTCATCTTTGTGCTCACCAGCGGTCTGATATATCTGTGGCGGAGAGGAGCTCTTGAATGGGACTAGAGAGTCTGATCAGTGGAGAAGGATTTCTCACCACGACTGTCAACAGCATCGTCAACTGGGGCCGCAAGAACGCTCTTTGGCCGATGCCATTCGGCACGGCTTGCTGCGCCATCGAGATGATGGCGACATTTTCTGGTCGCTATGACATTTCTCGCTTCGGAGCAGAGGTGGTGCGATTCAGTCCGCGCCAGGCTGACCTGCTCATCGTCAGTGGAAGAATCTCACTCAAGATGATGCCCGTCCTGCAGAAAATTTACCGCCAGATGCCTGAGCCCAAGTGGGTCATCTCGATGGGTGCCTGTGCCTCGTGTGGTGGAGTATTTGACACCTACACCCTGATTCAGGGCGTCGATCAGTTCATGCCCGTCGATGTCTATGTGCCCGGCTGCCCTCCTCGCCCCGAGTCCTTGCTCGACGCTCTATTTGAAATTCAGAAACTCGTCGGCCAGGAGCGCCTCGACAGTGGAAAGCACGGTAGTTGATATGGCCGCAAACGATGCTGCCTACGATGCCCTTGCTCCTGACCTCCAATCACTGGTCATCGACCAGACGGAGCATCAGGGCCAGGTCGCGCTCACTTGCAAGGCAGAGCACCAGCGTCAACTACTCGAGCACTTTCGAAATGAGCAGGGATACGATTACCTGGTCGATGTGACCGCTATGGACCATCTCGGAATGGACCGCCCGGAACGATTCGAGGTCGTCTATGTACTGCGAAGAATCGGCGCTTCTGGTCACCAGTTTCGCCTCCATGTCTGGCTCAGCGAGGATCAGGCGGTACTGCCGAGCGTGTTCGATCTGTGGGATTCGGCGAGGTGGGGAGAGCGCGAGACGCACGATATGTTCGGAATCGTCTTCCAGGGCAATCCAGATCTGAGAAGGCTACTGATGCCTGAAGACTATCCGGCTTTTCCACTTCTCAAGGATTACCCCCTCAAAGGAGCAGGCGAACGCCGCCAGTTCACGCGGGTGGTTCCACGTGGCGATCAGATGGTCGAAGAGGAACCGGAAGACTACCCGACCAGCATCGGAAGAGGGATGCACACTCCTGAGTACGAGGAGGAGGTCCGACGTGACTCCAAGCCCAGATAAAGGCACGAGGGACGCACCGGTCCCATCTGCCAGGACTCTGAGGACCGAACTGGAGAAAGGCTTGAGAGCCCACCGTTCAGGTGCACGTCCAGCTTCCGTGATGGAGATGTCTGATTCCGATGGGGATGGTCGGCTCGTCATGAACTTTGGTCCCCAGCATCCTGCGACTCATGGAACGCTCAGGAGCATCTTCACCCTCGAAGGAGAAACAATCGTCGAGGCCGATGTCGAGATCGGATTCCTTCATACCGGTTTTGAAAAACTCGGTGAGAACATGACTTACCAGCAGTGGGTCACGGTTTCTGATCGCATGAACTACCTCTCCGCCCTCAACAATAATGTTGGTTACTCCGTGGCCGTTGAGGATTTGCTCGGCATCGAGGTGCCTCCTCGATGCAAGTCTCTTCGCGTGATCATGTGTGAACTCTCGAGAATCGCCGACCACATTCTTTGCGTCGGCCTCCAGGGAATGGATCTCGGGGCTTTCAGTATCATGCTCTGGGCATTCGAGAAACGAGAGCTGATCTACGACATCATCGAGGCGGTCTGTGGTGCTCGCCTGACCACATCCTGGACCCGGGTCGGCGGGATCATGCGCGATGTCCCCGAGTTTTTCCCCGACCTGGTGTATTCTTTCCTGGATGAATTCCCGCCGTTACTCACCGAGATTCACACGATGCTCCTCAACAACAGGATCTTCGTCGACCGAGTCAAGGATATCGGCATCGTCAGCGAGGATCAGGCGAGGTCCTGGGGAATCTCGGGGCCCATCGCACGCGCCAGTGGACTCGATGTCGATGTCCGAAGGGACCACCCCTATCTCGGCTACGAAAACTACGACTTCAAGGTTCCGGTCCAGACAGAGGGAGACTCTTTCGCCCGGTACATGCAACGGATGGAGGAGATCGAACAATCGCTGGAGATCATTCGCCAGGCGATGGCGACCTTGCCGAGTGGCCCAGTGGTTCACGATGACTTCAAGACCAGTTTGCCCACCAAGGACGCGGTTCATAACGACATGGAGTCGCTGATCCACCACTTCAAGCTGGTGATGCTCGGGCATGGAATCAAACCTGAGCCTGGCGCCTGCATCTACAGCGCCACCGAAGCACCCTGTGGAGAACTTGGTTTTTTCATCGCCTCCGATGGGAGTGATACCGCATACAGGTTGCGCGTTCGCCCCCCTTCCCTCTACAACTACGCCATCTATCCGCGCCTCGTCGAGGGCGGAATGCTCTCCGATGCGGTCGCCGTCCTCAGCAGTTTTCACGTCATCGCCGGCGAACTGGACAGGTAGGAGAAACTTGGCAGTCACACTTTCATTTTCTCCCACGACGATGAAGCAATACGAGTGGTTGTTGACGCGGTATCCGACGCGCAGAGCAGCGTTGCTACCGACTCTGCGTCTTGCCGAGTCGGAATTCGGAGAGATCGGTGTGCCAGAGATGAGGTATGTCGCAGATCTGATGGAGATCCCGCCGGCATTCGTATTTGGCGTCGTCACCTTCTACACCCACTATCGGCGTGCAGGCACCGGCAAGTATCACATTCAGGTGTGCAGCACCCTCTCTTGCGCACTGAGAGGATCGGAAGATGTGGTCACCAGAATCACCGAACGACTCGGTATCGTGCCTGGAGAAACCACTGATTGCGGTCTCTTCTCACTGTCAAAGGTGGAGTGCCTCGGTTCTTGCGACACTGCTCCGATGCTGCAGATGAATGACGATTACCACGAAGACCTCTCCATCGACGACGTCGATCAATTGATCGAGCAACTGCGAGAGAGCGCGAAGGGTGGAAGCAACTGATGGCATTCAGGAAAATCTTCACCCAGCACATCCAGAAGAAGACCTGCCATACCATGGCGTTTTACAAGAAGCATGGCGGTTATGAACAGGCCAAGGCTGCCCTCAGCAAGCGCAAGAAGCCCGATACCCTGATCGATCTGGTCAAGGCTTCCAATCTACGCGGACGTGGCGGAGCTGGATTCCCCACCGGGGTCAAGTGGGGCTTCGTACCCAAGACAACTGACAAGCCAAAATATCTGGTCGTCAATGCAGATGAATCGGAGCCTGGCACCTTCAAGGACCGGCTCATCATGGAGAAAAATCCTCATCTGCTGCTCGAAGGGATCTTGATCTGCTGCAAGGCGGTCGGCATCGAAACCGCCTACATCTACATTCGAGGAGAATTCGTGTTTGCCACGGAGCGGCTCCAGAAAGCGATCGATGAAGCATACGATGCGGGATTCCTCGGCAACAATGCACTCGGCTCCGGACAGCGCATCGATGTCACCGTTCACCGCGGCGCAGGCGCCTACATCTGTGGCGAGGAGACAGGTATGCTCACCTCCCTCGAGGGGGATCGTGGCAATCCGAAATTGAAGCCCCCGTTCCCCGCCATCGAGGGAGTCTTTGGCTGCCCGACTGTGGTCAACAATGTCGAAACCCTGGCGAACCTGCCGTACATCCTCGAGATCGGCGCGGATGCCTACCGCGCCATCGGCCCGGAAAACTCGCCGGGACCAAAGTTGTTCTGTGTCAGTGGTCATGTCGAAAATCCAGGAACATTCGAGTTGCCGATGGGAGTCCCACTACGGACCCTGATCGACAAGCACGCCGGAGGAGTCTGGAAGGGCAGAAAATTGAAGGCTGTCATTCCAGGAGGGTCTTCTGCCCATGTTCTCACCGCCGATGAATGCGATGTGGCGATGGATATCGAATCTCTCGCAGCAGCCGGAACGATGCTTGGGTCTGCTGGTGTGATCGTGATGGATGAAACCACCTGCATGGTCGATGCGATGCTCAATGTGATGCGATTCTACCATCATGAGTCGTGCGGCCAGTGCACGCCTTGTCGAGAAGGCACCGGATGGCTTGCAAAAATTACCCACCGCATTGCACACGGTGAAGGCCGGATGGAAGACCTCGATCTGATCCAGGATGTTTGCGACAGGATGGTCGGAAAGACCATCTGTGCTCTCGCCGATGCCGCTGCATTCCCTGCTGAATCGATCGTCAAGAAGTTCAAGAGCGACTTTGAATCTGCGATTCAAAATGGCGGCAGCCCCGCCTGGAAGAAACGGCACCCTTCCGTGGTAGGAGGAGCGGCTTCCCATGCCTGACATCAAGACACAGACAACACGATGGACTCTCAACGGTCAGGAAGTGGAGAACAATTCCGGCATGACCATCCTGGAGGCTGCCAAAAAGCATGGTGTCGAGATCCCCTGCTTCTGCTACCACCCCGGGCTATCGATCGCCGGCAATTGCCGTATCTGCATGGTCGAGAGCAATCGTTCGCCCAAGCCAGTGATCTCCTGTTCGGAGCGAATCGCAGATGGCCTCGAGATCGAGACCGAAAGCGAAGTAGCGGTGGATGCCCGCAACTCCGTCATGGAGTTCCAGTTGATCAACCACCCGCTGGATTGCCCGGTTTGCGACAAGGCTGGTGAGTGCATCCTGCAGGATCACTCCTATTCGCACGGACCGGACCGAAGCCGCTTCATCGAGGACAAGAACATCCGGCATACCAAGGAACTGGGGCCAACGATCTCCATCTGGGGAAACCGTTGCATCGTGTGCACACGATGCACCCGCTTCTGCGATGAGATCAGCGGTACCAGCGAACTCTGTATCGTCGAACGAGGTGATCGATCGGTGGTCGATGTATTTCCAGGAATACCCATCGACAACCAGCTGGCGGGCAACACCGTGGACATCTGTCCCGTTGGCGCTCTCATCTCCCACGACTTCAAGTTCGAAGCCCGGGTCTGGAATATGGAACGCAAGGACTCCATCTGCGGCGGTGAAAATCAGGATGTGAATGACTGGTGGATGTGCGATGAAGGCCGCTACGGCTGGAGACACCTTTACAGCGACGATCGTGTGCTGGAGGCGAGAAGTCCCTCTGGGCCACTCGATTCTTCCCGATCGATCACTGCTTTCATCGAGATTCTCGACAACTCGCCGCGAGTTGCATTCTTGATCGATCCATTCCTCACCTGCGAAGAGCTGCACCTCGTACATGCACTCGCCGCATCCAGTTCCGATTCGCTGGTCGGGGGCTGGCTGCCAGATCAAGGTGCCGCAGCTGAGTTCCCAGCCGGGTTCAAGATCAGCGCCGACAAACACCCCAATAGAAATGGCGCCGAACAGATTTTTGGGCATCAGGTCTTCGGTGAAGATGCCAGCCATCTCCGGAGTGCACTCAACGATGGATCCATCGAGACGATCGTCGCCTTTTGCGGTGGCCCAGGTTCTGACGGGCCCGGGCAAGAGTGGAGTGCTGCGCTGGCAAAGGCCTCAACTCGCGTCCTTTTCTCCGTGCAAGAAGGCAACTGGCTCGACGGAGCAACGCTGGTATTCCCCGCAACCGCACCACTGGAAAAGGAAGGCACCTGGGTCAGCGAAGACGATCGCCTTCAGCGAACCCGCAGCTGCTGGAAACCGGGAGAAGCTCCGTTTCCCGGCGAACTTGTGCTCCTTCAGTCATTGCAGTCCGCGCTCGGGACCCGATCCAGAAGCCTCTCTGCTGCCGGCATTTTCCGGCGATATCGGATCCTCGGGATTGCTACTTTCCGACCGCCCCGCAGGTGTGGGTGCTGGGGGAGGTGCCTGATGGATATGCAATTGCCTCCACTCGCGCTTGCCGTGATCAAGGCCGTCATCATCTTCGCAGTGATCCTGCAAATTGTGCCCGCCCTGGTTTACTTCGAGCGCAGGATCAGCGCCTGGATTCAGGATCGAATTGGCCCGAATCGCGTCGGTCCGGCGGGCCTGCTTCAGCCTCTCGCTGACGTCATCAAGCTGGCGTTCAAGGAGGATCTCACACCTCAAGGTTCCGACAAGTGGATCTATCGCCTCGGCCCATTCCTCGTCTACGCCCCTGCCGTGCTCGCCTTTGCCGTGATCCCGGTCGGAATGGATCTCCAGGTCGCCTCATTGGGAGTCGGCGTGATCTTCCTGCTGACGATTTCGGGATTCTCGGTGTACGGGCTCGCCTTTGGCGGCTGGGCTTCAAATAACAAGTACTCATTGCTCGGAGGCCTTCGTGCTTCTGCACAGATGATCAGTTACGAGGTAGCGTTGGGCCTCTCCATCATTGCCATCCTGATGACGGCCCAGACCGTCGACCTCAACGAAATCATCCGACAACAGTGGGCCGCAGGAACACTTGGATTGATGCAGTGGAATCTGTTTCAACAACCGATCGCCGCAGTGATCTTCGTCGTGGCAGCATTCGCAGAAACGAACCGACTTCCCTTTGATCTTGCCGAGTGCGAAGCGGAGCTCGTGGGTGGATTTCATACCGAATACTCGGGTCTCAAATTCGCGACCTTTTTCATGGGTGAATATGTGGCGATGATCACCATGTCTGGCCTGATGATCACACTGTTCCTCGGTGGTTGGAGTGTTCCGTGGATCGAGATCCCGACCAAACCCACCGTCTGGGATATCAGCATCAGCGTCGCGATCTTTTCTCTGAAACTTGTCGCGTTACTCTTCATTTTCATCTGGACACGCTGGACACTTCCGCGCTTTCGGTACGACCAGTTGATGAACATCGGCTGGAAAGTGTTCATTCCGATTTCGCTCCTGAATCTTGGCCTGACAGCCGTCGCAGGTGTGCTTGGCTGGAAATGGCTGATTCCCCTTCCCTAGCAGGGTTGGACTAGAACGGAGACCGATGGCAAACCAAGAGGATGCCAACGAACAAAAGCTGGAGCGGACCACCTCCACCACTGAACCGCGGAAGAGTGCCAAATTCGCGGTACCGGTGGCCAAGGGGTTGATCAACACGCTCAAGCACATCTTCCGCAATGAGCCCAACACGATTCACTACCCGGAAGAGAGGCGGACTCCCTACCCGGGATACCGGGGTGAACACCGCCTCAAGAGAGATGAACTGGGTCGAGAGAAATGTACGGCCTGCTTCCTGTGCGCCACTGCATGTCCAGCTTTCTGCATAGAAATCGTTGCTGAAGAAGCGCCCTGGGACGACAGAGAAAAGCGTCCAAGGCTCTTCAATATCGACATGATGCGATGCATCTACTGCGGCATGTGCGAGGAAGCCTGCCCCTGTGACGCCATCGAACTGACACCTGTTTACAACATCCCTTCGCTAACCCGTTCCGAAAAAATTTACAACAAGGAAAAACTCCTTTCCCTCTGATTGCGGTGTGAGTAGAGCAAGTAAGGCTGGTGGAGACCGTGTTGAGCCCTTTGATGGAACACCTGTTTTTCGGACTGGCTGCTGTGGTGGCTACCGTGAGTTCCTTGCTCGTGGTCACCCGGCGAAACCCGATCTATTCGGCTCTGTTCCTCATCGTCATGCTT
>JYMV01045976.1_pt1 | contig 27296 bp, 18 predicted proteins | sample 338911 | NCBI WGS metagenome assembly JYMV01 (sample SAMN03354496, study PRJNA234377) | hydrothermal vent metagenome | biome: Deep sea; feature: Hydrothermal plumes at the Eastern Lau Spreading Center, Western Pacific Ocean; material: Seawater | place: Tonga | collected 2009 | depth 2000 m m
TGCACTCAAATGGTACAGCTCCATAGTAGACAGTGCATGGGCCGGAAGCACATGGAATTAAATTCGTGGGGATCCCTCAGGGTCAGAGTACTTTTTTCGCCACCCTCGAATAGTGGGGTCAGAGTACATTATTGGCTTTCCCTATTACAAAACCGAATAAATGTACTCTGACCCCATTATTGAAGCTTGGAAGTGTACTTTTTCACACATCATAGAAAACAGGCGGCAAAGCTTTCTAATTATCTATCTCGCTCTAAAAGCAAAGAAATGTACTCTGACCCCATTCTTGTGGTTTAGTCGTTTCGGCGTTGAGATAGTCAGCGGTACAGGATACTCTTCGGTATCCTTTTTTATTTGTGCCAATGGCTTATGTTTACTTATCTTTGCAAACCTTATCGCGCCTTTTCCTTTGTCTGCGCTGCTTCTGTACTTACTTCTACTTTAATGACTGGTTCGGCGAATGCCGAAGTACCTGCTTCTAATTTAGCCTCGGTTGAATCGTCGGCGACAACAAAAAGCAAAAAGATGACGCTGAGTAATGCCTCTATCGATTTGGACGTTTATCGTCAGCACGTTAAAACGCTGGCAAGCGATGAGTTTGAAGGGCGAGGGCCTTTGTCGAAAGGTGAAGAGAAAACAGTCGATTACTTGGTAACCCAATACAAAAAGCTAGGGTTGAAGCCAGCCTTTGGCGATAGCTACACCCAAGCTGTGCCTTTAGCCAAAATAACGCCTAAGAACATTTCATCGTTACAAATAGGCGGGCTTGATTTTAGCGCAGGCAGCGAGTTTACAGCCCGTACTCAGCGCATTGTTAATGACTACTCACTTGCTAATAGTGATGTAGTTTTTGTGGGTTATGGCATTAATGCCCCAGAGTACAATTGGAATGATTACGCAGGCCTGGATGTAAAAGGAAAAACCGTTGTAATGCTGGTAAACGACCCGGGTTTCGCTTCTAAAGATCCAGAGCTTTTTCAGGGCAACGCAATGACTTATTACGGTCGCTGGACATATAAGTACGAAGAAGCAGCCAGGCAGGGGGCAGAAGCTGCTTTCATTATTCATGAAACCATGCCTGCGGGTTACGGGTGGGGCGTAGTCGAAAACTCAAATTCCAATACCAAATTCAGTTTAGTCGACGACAACAACAATGCTTCACAAGTCGGTGTAATGGGTTGGCTTCATTTAAATGCCGCCAGACAGCTATTTGAAAAAGTGGGTTTGGACTATGGAGAGCTTAAAGACAAAGCTTCAAAGCCAGGATTTATGCCCATCGCGCTAAACACAAAAGCATCATTGGGTTTCACCAATACTATTGAGCGTGCCGAGTCGCAAAATGTTGCAGGCATTTTAGAAGGTACAGATAAGCCAGAAGAATGGGTAATGCTTCACGCTCACTGGGACCACCTAGGCAAAGTTGAGAAGAACGGCCAAACCACTATTTACAATGGTGCGGTAGACAATGCGTCAGGCGTAGCAGGTGTGCTTACATTGGCAGATGCGCTTTCAAAACGCGAAGAGGGCTTTGCACGTACACTAATGTTTAGTGCTTTTACCGCAGAGGAAACAGGGCTACTTGGTGCCGATTATTTTGCAAATAACCCGCCGGTACCAACATCGAACATGGTGGCTTTTTTAAATATCGACGGCATGAATGTAAACGATGGCGTTGATTACATCTTGCAGTACGGCCAAGGTTATTTATCTATTGAAGATGATTTAGCAACAGCTGCCGCGCTACAAGGACGAACGGTTAAAATGGATCCGCGACCTCAAAATGGATTGTTCTTCCGTTCAGATCACTTCGCGCTTGCTAAGCAGGGCGTGCCTTCAATTTTGTTCATGAGCTTAGGCGATACCGACCCTAGCTTCATCGCCAAACGCTACCATAAAGCAGATGATGACTACCTTCCAAGCTGGACATTAGGTGGTGTGCAACAAGACCTCTCACTTATCGGCTCTATGCTGAACTATTACGCCCAAGGCGATGTGTGGCCATACTGGAAACGTGACTCTGATTTTAAAGACAAGCGCACACAGGCAATGGAAGTGAAAAAGGCAAAGTAATTCACGCTTAACTGTAGGTAGCGATATAACAAGGTAAAGCGACGCTAATGAGTTGGATTTTATTTACGTTGGGCGCGGTTGTTATGCAAACCGTGCGCAATGCGCTGCAGAGCAAATTGAGCGGTGCAGTTAACACCTCTGGGGTGACGCTCTCTCGCTTTATTTTGGCTCCGCCAATAGCTCTCGTCTATTTACTCATTCTCTACAGCAGTAGCGCCAGTCAAGTGCCTGAGTTCTCAGGCTCTTTTATTACAGTGATATTGTGTGCTTCGCTACTTCAAATAGCGGCCACTTCTTTAATGGTGATTTTGTTCAAGCAGAAGAATTTTGCCATTGGCGCAGGTCTAGCGAAGAGTGAGGCCTTGGTGGCCGGCGTTGTAGGCATGCTCTTTTTCGGAAGTTATTTAACGCCCCTTGGGTGGGCGGGCATAGTAATAGGCGCAATAGCAGTATTTGTGTTAAGCAGTGGCAATCGGCTCCATGGGATTAGTGTGAAAACCATGGTAATAGGTCTTGCTTGCGGTACCTGTTTTGCGCTTACATCACTGTTGGTGCGCGAGGCTAGCCATATGCTAAATGTTCAGCATACGGTGGCTGCTGCTTGGGTGTTGTTATGGGTGCTATGTGTACAAACGATAAGTTTAAGTGGTTATATTGCGCTAACTAAACCCTTCGTGTTCAGACAGCTAACCAACGCTAAAAAGCAGGTGCTAGCGATTAGCACGGTAAGCTGTTTGGGCTCAATTTGTTGGTTCACCGCTATGGCATTGCAACATGTGGCGCTAGTAAAAACGCTTGGGCAGTTAGAGGTGTTACTTACCTTGGTACTCTCACATTACTGGCTAAAAAATGCAGTCACAAAACGCGAAATTGCTGGCTTACTTCTTATTGGGCTTGCCGCAATCTTTGTTATGTGGGCGTAAAGTAATGACAATATTAAACACTGAAGTTTTTAGTACAAAATCAATTGAATGATATTTTCATAAAACAAAAAAGTGCTAAACAACCTTAATTAAAACGACAGGAAGGGAACATGGATAAGCGACATTTCTTGAAATTAGCGGGCGCTAGCTTCGCGCTTGCTCCTGTGGCTTCTATGGCTGCAATTAATCAAACCAATGCAACAGACATTAACGGTTTAAGCGGGCTAAGTGATATCACCGCAAATGCGAAGCCGATTACCGTAGAAGAACGCAAAGCGCGTATTGAAAAAGCGCAGTCGCTTATGAAAGCCCAAGACATTGCGGCGATTCTGGTCGAGCCTGGCGCAGCTATGGATTATTTTTCGGGGATTAAATGGTGGCGTAGTGAGCGCTTGACCGCGCTGGTTATCCCTCAAAAAGGTGACATGGCGGTGGTAACGCCATTTTTCGAAAAGCCAAGTGTGCTTGAGTCGTTAGCTATAGGCGATGATGTAAGAGTGTGGCAAGAGCATGAAAGCCCGTTTGATGTCGTAGCCAATATTTTAAAATCGCGCGGTATAACAAGCGGCAATATCGGCTTTGAAAGCAGCGTACGCTACTTTGTAGTTACTGGAGTCAGCCGAGCGCTGCCAAACATTAATATCGTTCCCGCCGAGCCAATTACACTGGGTTGTCGCATGTATAAAACTGCGAGTGAACTGGCACTTATGCATAAGGCCAATGAAGTTACTCTACGTGCTTACGAGTTTGTTTTTAGTAACCTAAAGCTTGGCATGAGTCAGCAGGACGTTAAAAGTTTGATGAACACCGCACAGCAGCGCTTAGGCGGCAGCGGTACATGGTGTTTGGCGCTGTTTAACGATGCAAGTGCTTATCCTCATGGCACAAATGCAGCACAAACTATCAAAGAAGGTTCGGTGATCTTGCTAGACAGCGGTTGCAGCGTGCACGGTTACCAAAGCGACATAAGCCGTACTTTGATATTTGGCAAAGCGTCTCAGAAAGTTCAGGACGTATGGCATACAGTAAGGGAAGGGCAGAACGTAGCATTTGCCGCAGCTAAAATTGGTGAGCCAGCAGGCAAAGTGGACGACGCAGTGCGTCAATACTATGCTAGCAAGGGGTACAGCAAAGACTATGCATTGCCTGGACTAAGTCACAGAACAGGTCACGGTATCGGCATGGAAGGACACGAGAGCGTTAACTTCGTGCGCGGTGAAAATACGCCACTTAGAAAAGGCATGTGCTTTTCTAATGAGCCAGGTATCTATATTCCGGGTGAATTTGGTGTGCGCTTAGAAGACTGTTTGTATATGACTGAAACGGGCCCCGCTTACTTTACCGAACCGCCAGAAAGTTTGGCCAAGCCGCTGGGCAGGCTAAAACCCCTAACTGTTTAGGTAAGTGTTTTTATTATGGCTTTAATTTGTCTTTCTTTTTTGTATCTACATTTTTAAAAATGTTTGCTACGTGATTAGCTATAGCTCACCTTAGTTGAAACATTTAGTTTACGCTGAGGCGTCTATTCGCTGATGATATAAGTAGGTACGTTAGTGAGTATTCCTGACGCGTTTTAAGTTAGGTTTGCTTTGAATGAAATATATTCAACGGCCAGATATAGAGAAACAAAATTTAGCTTTTATAAGGAAGTAATAAATGTCCTACTCTATTAGTCAATTAAAACGTCTAGCTTGTTTATTATCTGCGGTCATGTGTGTGAGTTTTAGTGCCGAAGGCGCAGTCAAGATTACTGAATGTAGCTCATATCAACTATGCTCAACTGAATCAAAAGCACTCAATTACGCTCTCAGCAAATCTAATGGCGATAATACAGATATAGTGCTGGTGAACACTGTTATGAATAAAACTTCTATTATAGAAGTTAGAAACAGTGATTTTGGCGGAACGACGTTTTCTGGCATGCCCACTGTGGCAGCTGAAGAAGTGTACATCGCAAGTACTGCAGGCCACATGGCCTCCGTAGACTTAGTACATTTTCTAGAGGACCCAATCATATCTTCCCTTAATGAGGACTCAGTTGTATTAGGTACAGTTAACGGAAGACCGATTGTTCCTCTAGAGCACTTTTACGCATTGCCCCACAAAGTCAGTGTTCGAGGTTCAAGTTTATTTTCTATAAATAATGAGTTAGAAAGCCCACTGAACAACGCATTTCAAGACCACTCCAACGGCTTGTTAGATAATATAGATTTGTCAGGGGATCTCAGAGTTGGGCTGGCATTCAGAAAGGTTCTTGCAGTTGAAATTGGCGCTTCGTTTGATGGAGCATCTGTAGACCAGATGGAAGTGTTCTTCAAGGCTTCTCAGCCGGAAGGTGAGGCTCCATGGGGAGTAATCGTTGATGTGAAGAAAAATGGCTCTACAGGGCTTATTACTAAAATTACTAGAGTAGCGCTTATCGAGAATGGAAGTATAGTTTTCGTTATCCCTGTTAAAGAGGATGGGACAGTTGATGCCGAAAAGCTTATTGGTACTACGTTTAGAGTAAGTGAAGAAGCGAGTCATAGTAGCATTCGAGGGTGGTTTGCGGGTATTAATTTGGATATTAGCATTGCCCCTTGCTCTTCAGTAACTTGCAACATCACAGTCATCGATTTAGATAAAGAAGAAATAGAGTCGTCCTAAAAAACAAAGAAACAAGAATAAGTTTTATGTTTAAAGCGTTAGCGGTCTAGCTGCTAGCGCTTTTTTTAATTATTTGTAGCTAGCCCTATAAAGTTAATAAACCTGTCTCTCAAAATTTTTATTAGCTGTTACACTTAAAATTATTACCTAAGTGAATGATGGATAAACTATGCCTGAAAGAAAATTTAGATTGGTTACGCGAAGTGATTTCGATGGACTGGTATGTGCGGTTTTATTGAAAGATTTAGACTTAATTGACGATATTTTGTTTGTTCATCCAAAAGACATGCAAGACGGTAAAATTGATATTACCGAGAATGATATCACTACTAACCTGCCTTACGTTGCGGGTTGCCATATTGCCTTCGACCATCACTTAAGCGAAACAGTGCGTAACTCAGGCGATATTGATAATCACATCATTGACCCGAAAGCGCCGTCGGCGGCGCGCGTTGTTTACGACTATTACGGTGGTGCAGATAAATTTCCTAATATCTCAGTAGATATGATGGATGCAGTAGATAAAGGAGACTCTGCACAGTTTAGCGAAGAAGAAATCCTTGAGCCCACAGATTGGGTGCTCATGAATTTCATCATGGATGCGCGAACTGGGCTTGGTCGTTTCAGAGATTTCAAAATCTCTAACTATCAGCTAATGATGAAGCTAATAGATGCGTGCAAAGACCACAGCATTGAAGAAATACTGCAAATGGAAGACGTGGCCGAACGCGTGAGTCTGTATCACGAGCACAATGAAATGGCGAAGGCGCAAATTGCCAAGTGTTCTACCGTATACGATAACCTAGTTGTGCTTGATTTAACCGATCAAGAAACCATTTACGCGACAAACCGGTTTGTTATTTATGCCATGTACCCCGACTGCAATATCTCTATTCACAAGATGTGGGGGCTGAAAAAGCAAAACGTGGTATTTGCTATTGGTAAATCCATTACTAATCGTAGCTCAAAAACCAATGTGGGAGAGTTATGCTTGAAGTATGGCGGCGGTGGTCACATGAACGCAGGTACATGTCAGGTTGAAACCAGCAAAGCCGAAACTGTACTCGGCGAGCTTATCGAAACCATCACGAGTGATGGCTAAAGCTAATTGTATAAGAACGGTGGGGCAGAAAAAGTACTCTGACCCCATTTTTTTATTGGGTTAGCCTAACTTTAAAGAATTCGGCCAGAGTTTTACTGATCACTGGGTGCTGTGTATCTTGATTGAACAGGCAAATATTTACCTTGCCTAATTTGGGCAGGTGCGGGTGGTTTAGCGCTACAAGGTTTGCCGGTAAGCTAGATTTTGCTAGAGCTGTCACGCCTAAACCTTGCTGAATGGCGGCAACCAATCCACCTAAATCTGCATTGGTATAGCTGATTTTCCATGCAAAGGTTTGCTGCTTTAACTGTTCAATAACGCGGCTTCGATACATACAACCGTCGGGAGCCAGCACCAAAGGAATATTGTTGCCAACCAACGGATGAGCCGTGTCGCCAACCCAAACTACGTCATCTTCTAACACTACTTCGCCTTCTGTCTGCTCGCCCGGATTCACCAACGCCAAAATCAAATCGAAATGATCGCGCTGCGACGGATGCAGCAAATCACGGCTTAAGGCCGAGGTCACTTCAAGTGATACATCGGGATAGCGCTTTGAAAATTCGCCAATTAGGCCCGGCAATAATGTAGAAGCAAATTCATTGGGAATGCCAAGGCGCAAGCGACCGCTAAGCGGGGCAGGGGTTAAGCTGCGAAAGATGTTATCGTTAAGCTCTAGCAGTTCTTTCGCTTTTGGATACAGCCAATTACCGTCGGCGCTAGGTACATGCCGTTGCCCAACTTTAGTAAATAGCTTGCGGTCTAACTGCGACTCTAGCTTTTTTATTTGTAAGCTTATTGCCGGTTGAGAACGGCCTAAAAAGTCGCCCGCTTTAGCGTAGCCACCAAGCTCAATAACGCTAACGAAGGTGCGTAAGGTATCAAGGGAAAGCTGCTTCATGGTTAATTACACTTTCTAATGAATTTGCCTGCTTTCATTATATTTTTAAATGTAAGCGGGCGAAAGGCGTAATTTTATATGTTCGTGCGTTCTAGCTTAGTTGGGGTTACCTTGCTCGATAAGCGCCGTCTACCGATTGCTGCATAGTGCGAAGTGCAAGGATATTGGGCTGTGCAAGTGGCGTTGAGTTATTAGAAAAGCGCTTCATTCCCGCAAAAATGCAGTACCAAGAAGGTCGCAAATAAACCAGTTTGTTATCTACTTCATTAAGCGCTTGTTCAAAGCTGGCGCCTTTGTCCCACGCATTCAGCAAATAAGAAAGGGTATCCGGCACCTTTAAGTCTTCGCGACAGGCGACCCAGTAGGCAGAATCGTCGCGCGTGTTTAAATAGTAATGAGCAGCAATGTAATCCCGAATGCCGTCGAACATTCGGTTTATCTCAGAATTATAGCGTACCTCTCTTCGCGGATTGTTACTTTGCCAGCAATCGATAAAGTGATGCAGTGCGTACTGCACCAGCATAAGTGCGGTGGCTTCCAATGGTTCAATAAAGCCCTGAGACAACCCTATGCATAAACAATTACCTTTCCAGTGTTCTTCTAGTCTGCCTACGGTCATTTTCAAATGTCGGGCTTGCTGATGGGATTGGTCTGGTTCTAATGCAAGTCTAAGTTCTTCTTCTGCTTGGGCTTCAGTGCAAAATTGTGAACTGTACACATAGCCGTTGCCTGTGCGACTAGTTAGAGGAATGTGCCACTGCCAGCCGTGACTAAGCGCAATAGAGCGAGTTTGTAGTGCAGTTTCTGGTGATGCTGTCGCGTCACTGGCAATGGCTACGGCAGCATCGTTAAACAAGGTGTCGGCATAGCTTGTAAACTTTCGCAACAGGGCTTGTTTGCCAAGAAGCCCTCGAAACCCCGAGCAATCAATAAAAAAGCCTGCGCTTAATGTATTTCCGTCATCCAGTTTTAGCGAGTTAATAGTGTGCTCATGACATTCTACATTTGCCACAGTACCAATTTGGTGGGAAACCCCTTTATTCAGAGCATATTCTTTTAAGAAGTCTCCCAACAGCCCTGCATCAAAATGATAGGCGTAATCAATATTCGCAGAACTACTTATGGCGTCGGGTGTAATGCCTTTTTCTACCATGTGCGCTGCAGTAAAGTAGTGCGACGGGTCAATGTCTTGCGAAGCGCCTTTTCTGTATTCATTTACCGCATTGAAGTACATATCTGCGGTGGGAATATCTAAAGAAGAGAAGAATGGGTGAAAATATCTGTCTGAATCGGTGAACAGGGGGCGCGTTGTTTTTGCTTCAGCTGTTGTAGTCCAACGCTCAAAGCTAATGCCCATCTTATATGTGGCGCTGCATTTCAGCATCCACTCACTTTCGCTTATTCCTAGAAACTTAAAAAAGTGGCGCAGATAAGGCGTTGAACCTTCGCCTACGCCAACGGTGCTGATAACCGCTGACTCAAGAAGTGTTATTTTAGGGGCGGGGGCAGGTACATTATTGTTATTGGCCATCAACTCGGCGGTTCTTGCTAAGTAGCACGCCGTCATCCAGCCTGCTGTTCCGCCACCCACAATCACGATTTCTTGAGGTAATTTGTTCATTACGGTTTCTCGGTTGACGCGCGCACTACCAGTTCCGGGATGAAAGTATGGTTAAGATTGTCGTGGGCAGCTTTGGCTTTCTTAGCTCGTAAATACTGAATTAACGACGCCGCAGCGTGCTGCGCTATCTCATTAGTTGGCTGAGATGCCGTAGTTAACGGCGGAAAAGTCTGTCGGGAAAAGGGGCTGTTCTCAAACCCAGCGATTGCGAGTTCTTGAGGAACATCTACCCCCTTCATTCGTGCACCAAACAATGTACCCGCTGCAATCTCATCGTTACACGCAAATACAGCGGTAGGAGGCGGCGACATGGCAAGCAGCGTTTCAGAACTTTTAACCCCAGTTTCAAATGAGTAGGTGCCTTTAATAATTAACGACTCATCAATTGCAATACCCGCTTTTTCTAACGCCGCTTTGTAGCCGTTCAAACGCTCAATGGTGGATTTGTGAATTTCTTCACCGGCAATAAACGCAATGTTTTTGTGACCCTGGCCAATAAGGTGCTCAGTAATATCGTATGCCGCTTTGAAGTCGTTCACCAACACGTAGGGGAGGGGCGATGGAAAGAGGCCGTCTCCAGATAAAATACGCACATAACTTATTTGGTTTTGATCAAGTTCCGATAATACCTCTGGCATTTCTGATAGCGGAGGCGAAAGGATGAGGCCGGCCAATTGAGCAGTGTCTACCATGTCCACCAGTTCTTTCGCTATGTTTTTAGAGCTTGCATCGCACGGGTGAATTAACAATTCGAAATTGTTTTTGCGACACACATCCAATATGCCTTTTTGCATATCGATTATGTAGTAAGCGTTGGGGTTGTCGTATACGTAACCCAGTACCGATGCTCCTTTGCTCGCTAAGTCTCGCGCTGCCTTGTTCGGCGTGTACTTTAAGGCCTTTATCGCCTCTTCAACACGTTGCAAGGTGTCGGGTTTTACCGTGCCTTCTTTGTTTATTACGCGCGAAACGGTCTTTATCGAAACCCCCGCCATTTCGGCAACACTTTTGATGGTAGCAGCCAAATTCGATCTCACTCTAAAAATTGGTTTAATTTTCAACAATTAAGAAGCTTGTATTACTTTTTTGTTAAAAAATTAATTGCAGCCTTACATTGTGTCATGTAAGTTAACATTCAATGACAGCGTTGTCATCAAAAAGCTGTACCCCACAACAACGCCTGTCATTTTATTATTTCAATAAATGACAGCGTTGTCATTTTTGGCTGAGAGAAGGTAAATACAATGTTCAAAAACCAACAACATAAACTAACAAGAAGTGTTCGCCTCGCCATAGCTATGGGCGCATTAACAAGTATTTCAGCACCTATTGCGGTAGCACAGGAAGCAGGTGAAACTGAAATCATCGAAGTCACAGGGATCCGCGGAAGCCAAAAGGCCAACATCAATGCCAAGCGTTTTTCTAACGCTATTGTTGACGCTATCACTGCTGAAGACATTGGTAAGTTCCCCGACAAAAACGTAGCAGAAACATTAGCCCGTGTTCCGGGTATTACCATCGACCGCGATTTTGGTGAAGGGCAAGGCGTAACTATACGCGGCGTTCAGCCAGACCAAAACTTGACCCTAGTGAACGGTCAAGCCGTGGGAACCGGTCAGTGGTTTGTGTTATCAGACGCAACCCGTAACTTTAATTTCGAAATTTTAGCGTCAGAAATGATTGCAGGTTTAGAAGTGTACAAGTCGTCTCAGGCAGACATTGATGAAGGCGCATTGGGCGGAACGGTAATCCTGAAAACACGTAAACCGTTTGACCTTGACGCTAATTCTGGGCAAATCTCGGTAGAAGGCCAGTATGGTGATATCGCAGATTCACTCGACCCAACGCTATCTGGTTTGTACAGCTGGAAAAACGATGACGAAACCTTTGGTATTCTTTTCTCAGGCTCTTATCAAGAAAGAACGGTAGAGCGTGAAACTAACGAAGACTTCGGTTGGTTCGGCCCTAGCATTCCTCGTATCGACCCACTTATTGAAGCACCAGTTGGCGCTTCACAAAAAGGCGCTATTCCATGGGGAATGGGCTCAGCATTGTTTAAGCAAGACCGTGAGCGCGTTGGTTTTGATGTAACTGCTCAATGGGCACCTACCGACGACTTCGACGTGTCTGTCCACTATCTATCGTCAACGCTTAAAGCAGACAACGTAAACTCTAACTTGATTGGTATTCCGTTTCGCGGTGTGGCGTACACAGGTACAGACACCAGTCCGGGTACGGTGAGCAGCGACAACGTAGTAGAGTCGCTTAGCATGATGGGTGTAGATAACCGCCCTGAGTGGGCGCGCTTTATGGCGTATGACAACATCTTCCGCGATGGTTCTGAAATGTCTACCGAGATTGTAGATATTGAGGGGCACTACCTTATGGGTGATGGCAAGTTGCACTTCCAGTTAGGTACAACCACGGGTGAAGGCGAAAACCGAGATTTCTTTACTGAATTTTGGGCTAGCGCAAACGACCCGCGTGCAGCCATCGATTTTTACAACCCAGGTGGCGACAACCCGTATATCGATTTTACAACGGCAAGCCCATGGCTAGCTAACCCAACGGATGAAATGTGGTTGGGAGGAATATTCGACCAGCTAAATGCAACGGAAGATAAAGAAAACTATATCCAATTTGATTACGAGCATTCAGTAGACTGGGGTGCAGTAACCGAAATCAGAACGGGTATTAAGCGTCGCGATCGTAGCTTTGCGCAATCTCGCTACAGAACTGACTTGGCCAACTTAGCGCCGGTGGGTGAAGGTAGCCTTGGGCCAGCGTCATCGTTTTGGAATGGCGACATGATTAACGTGTCTCACGACAACACCAACGGTTTGGCTGCCAGCTATTTCTTCCCTGACAAAGACAGCATGTACAACGCACTATATAGCGTAGCCGAATGTGCTGATGACACTACTATACTTTGCCGCCGTACCGATGAATTCTTAGATGAATCTTCATTTGAGATAGAAGAAGATATTACTGCACTTTACGCCATGGCGAAATTTAGTGGCGATGGTTTCAGAGGTAATGTGGGTATGCGTTACGTTGAGACCGATTCAACATCTAACGGTTACGACCTAACAACGGGCGAAGCAGTAGCGTTTGACGGTGGTTACAACGAATGGCTGCCAAGCATCAACTTGTCGTACGACTTATCTGAAGATGTGTTGCTACGTATGGCGGCAGCACGCGTGCTTACACGTCCAGCACCGTTTCAGTTAGCACCTGCGGTAAACTTAACGCCTGAAACTAGCTCTGGCTCTGCTGGTAACCCGCAGCTTAACCCGCTAACTGCTAACCAATTTGAAGTGGGTGCAGAATGGTACTTTAGCGAATCATCGGTAGCCGCGGTAACAGTGTTCAAGAAAGATATTAACGACTTTATCTTTACCAAAACCGTATCTCGTGAAATTGATGGTCAGCAAATCAATCAGCTAAGAACGCCGGAGAATGGTGGTTCAACCACAATCGATGGTATCGAAATGCAAATTCAGCATGTGTTCGACAACGGTTTCGGTGGCTACGCTAACTACACCTACACGGATGTGGCCGACGCACAAGTAGATGAAGCGGTTGCCGTTACAGACGATGACGGCAACATCATTGGTGCTACTATCGCAACGCGCTCAGTAAGCTTCCCGAACACGTCAAAAGACTCGTTTAACGTAGGTGTGTTCTACGAAACTGATCTTTACAGCGCGCGCCTAAACTACAACTACCGCTCTGAGTACTTTATTGCACAAGCAGAAATTGGCGATCAGTACCGCGACGAACAGTCACAGCTTGATGCGCAGATAAGCTGGAACGTAACCGAGACTATTACACTTAAAGCTGAAGCCCTTAACCTTACCGACGAAATCTGGGAGAACTACTATGTTCGAAGCAGTGACGGTAAGCGACTTGGTGGAACGCAAAGTGCTAATGGACGCCGTTTCTTCATTGGCGCTAGCATGAAGTTCTAGTTGCTAGTATGTGAAGATAGTTCGTGTGTTCACTATCTTCACTTAGCATAGGGTAGGGCGTTTGCTTTACCCTTGTTTTACTCTGAAATTGTGATTTAAGGATGTGCGACGTGATCCGCAATTCGACGAATTTTGTCAAAGCGTGCTTGAGCTTATCGTTACTACTAGTGGGTAGCGCTTCGGCAATGGCTGAAACGCCTTCGCTACAGCAAGCCAGCTTGAATGCGCTAGGAGAAAGCCTCGATATACATTACGAAGTATTAAGTAATATGGACGATAGTTTGTGCCGGGTACATATTCCAAAAGGCGACTGCTTTTCGTCAGAGCTTACGATAGCAACCATGGCAACCCCCATTGAAGCCTCTACGTCGCTTTACTTTAGTCATATTGCGCCTATTCGCGGGTATGACTCAAAAAATGCAATTCGCATTGAGCATATAAACGGTGACCTGCACCGCCTAACGTTCGAAGAAAAAGTGAGCGCAAGTGAGCAAATTAAGGTAACGCTATCTGCGCCCTTTTGGCACGCCTCTCGCTCGGACGCAATGCCGAACTATTACTTAACTTACCCTGCTTTATCACCGGTGGTGGTTGCCTCCACAACTCGTGTGAAAGAGCCGGGAAGTAATTTGCTAATCAATCAACACACTGGCTTATGGAGCAAACAAGCCCAGTACAAACGTACTGAAAACGACAATACACCGCTTATGGACAGCGCGTATTTATACAATATGGGCGATTCAGCGCTAATTTCAGGTGATGCACAGAACCGTGTTATTCCCAACGTAAGTCGAAGAGATGATTCGGGTAAATTTGTTTCTGCCGCGGGCATTAATATAGATAAGTCTGACCAAGACATGCTTGCTCCAGCCATTGAGCAAATGGCCTATTTTGGCCTGAAAAACCAGAAAACAGGCTTACCGCTTAAGGTTATTATTCGCAGCGCTCACGATGCGAACGCCCTTGCAAATGAACCCGCGACAATAAACTCGAAAGAAGGTTATGCGCTTAGCATAACAGAGCAAAGCGCTACGATAATTGCCAACGATAACATTAGTGCTAACTACGGTCTGTTAACGCTAATGCAAGTATTTGATGCGCAGCAAGGCCGCTTTCCTATCACTGAAATTGCAGACTCACCACGATTTGAATTTCGCGGAATGCACTTAGATATTGCTCGACACTTTCCGGGAAAAGCCGCGATTGAATCTATTATTCGGCAAATGTTCACCTACAAGCTCAATAAGCTACACCTTCACCTAAGTGATGACGAGGGCTGGAGATTAGCTATCGATGCTTTGCCCGAGCTTACCGAAATTGGTGCGTTTCGATGCCACGATTTGTCTGAAACACAGTGCTTGCTGCCTCAGCTAGGAAGCGGGCCTTTTAAAAGTGCTACAGGTAACGGCTTTCTTACCCAGCAAGATTACATTGATATTTTAACAATGGCGCGCGCGCGCGGTATTGAAGTTATTCCGTCGCTTGATATGCCTGGCCATGCCCGCGCAGCGATTGTTGCTATGAATGCGCGCTACAAGCGGCTTATGGCAGAGGGTAACTCAGATGCTGCAAATGAATTTTTATTGGTAGATAAAGAAGATAAAACCCAATATGAAAGCGTTCAATTCTATTCAGATAACACCATAAACCCCTGTTTAGATAGCAGCTATCATTTTATCGAAACCGTACTTACTTCTGTGAAATCACTGCATGAAAAGGCCAGCGTTCCGTTGACGCACTTCCATGTTGGCGCCGATGAAACCGCCGGTGCTTGGGTGAAATCCCCTGTATGCGCTGCGAAAGGTCAAAAGGCGGATGAAATACTGCCAGCGTTTGTTACCGAAGTGCAGAAAATTGCGCAAAAGCACAATATAGCAATTGGTGGCTGGAGCGATGGCATGGAAAAAGCCGTAAATACACTGGATAACAGCAGCGCGTATACCAACGTTTGGCATCTTCTTGCTGCGGGTGGAGAGAAAACAGTATCGCATTTCGCCAACGAAAATATTCCAGTAGTACTTTCGTTTCCAGATGTGCTTTATTTTGACTTTCCTTACCAAAGCAATCCTTATGAGCCTGGCTATTACTGGGGTTCACGGGCAACCGATACCGAAAAAGTATTTTCTTTTATGCCCGAACAGCTGCCGCTTCATGCCGCGTTATGGACCGACCGAATGGGCCACAGTTACAGCAGTACTGCTGAGGCCGACACATCATCAGTAATCGGCATTCAGGGGCAGCTGTGGTCAGAAGTCACCGTAAATCAAGATGCCGTGGAATATATGGTGTTTCCCCGACTATTGGCCTTGGCTGAACGGGCTTGGCACTACGCACCGTGGCAACAAAACGCGAAAGCACTTCATGAAAAAGGCGCTTTAGTAAACCAGCAGGCAAGCGACTGGCGAGCGTTTGAGTTAGCGTTATTTAACCGCCATGCACCCGCGCTAGTGCAGCAGGGAGTGAATGTGCGTGTACCTACGCCAGCAGCGGTAATTAACAATGGTAAGTTACATATAAAGCCAGTGTCTGGCCTTACGATGGAGTACTTAACTTCAGATAACAAGTGGGAAACCTTTACCGCTCCTGTTGAAGTGAAGGGGAACGTCACTGTTCGCGCCAGAATTGCGGGAACACAGCAAATGAGTCGACAGGTGCAGCTGTAAGTGTCTGTTTTTATTGGTTAAAATGACAGCGCTGTCATATTTTTACCAAGTGCATCTATGCATTTATCTATATTGAGATGTTTAAATGAGCTCTGATTTATTTTTTATTGGCATAGACGGTGGTGGCACCAAGTGCCGAGCACGATTAGAAGACGTAGACGGAAATGTCTTGGGTGAGGGCGTAAGTGGCCCCGCCAATATTATGCGCGATAGCGTTTTAGCTAAAGCGTCGATAGTAGATGCGATTAATATCGCTATTTCGAATGCGGGGAACGCCAACACATTTGAGCAAATTTCGCTGTCGCAGTGCGTGGTGGGCGCAGGTCTAGCTGGCGCGAACATTGAGTCTGCGAAGCAACAGTTTGAACAATGGCAGCACCCGTTTCATTCGCTACACGTGTTAAGCGATTTACACGCCGCATGCGTTGGAGCACATAACGGAAACCCGGGAGCTGCGATAATTATTGGTACGGGTTCATCGGGCACTATGTGGCAAGATGAATCTTTTCAAGATGTTGGTGGGCACGGGTTTCCTATCGGCGACAAAGCCAGTGGGGCTTGGCTAGGCTTAAAGGCCGTGCAGCACACGCTATTGTGTTTAGATGAGTTGGAAGAAAAGGATGAACTAGCAGCAGAAGTGTGTAACGCCCTGCAATCATCATGTACCCAAGAAATCGTAGCGAAATGTGCGGAATTTAACACCCATCACTATGCCGCCTTGGTAGAACGTATGCTGCCTTTGCTATACACAAAGCAAAACAAGGTTACCGCACTTTTTGAAGAGGGTGCCGTGTACATTGAGCATATGGCAAAGCGACTTCTTGCTAATCACAACCATTGTTTAGCCATGATAGGTGGGCTTAGCAATGTTTATTCAGCCTATTTTTCAGAATCCATCAAAGCGCGTTTAGTACCCTGCAAAGCAACGCCGCAGCAAGGTGCTATTTATCATGCAAAAGCCGCGTTTAATCACAAAGAAGGTGAGAAATGAGTTTATCTATAATGGCAAAAGAAGCCAGAGAGTTTCCGTCAGTTATTGCGCAGCAGTTAGATAAGAATGATGAAGCGATAAGTCAGTTAGCGGGTAGATTACAGCTACTAAACCCTAACTTAATTTACATTATTGGTCGCGGTTCGTCAGATCATGCCGGCGTGTTTGGAAAGTACCTATTTGAAACAGAAATGGGTATTCCTGTGTGCAGCGCCGCCCTTTCAATAGCAGGCATATTCAAACGCCAATTGAATTTGAAGGGGGCGGTAGCCTTTATTATCTCTCAATCTGGTCGCAGCCCAGACATACTAAAGCAAACCGAGTCGGCCAAAAACGGCGGGGCGTTTACGGTTGCCTTCGTGAATGATGAAACGTCGCCACTTGCCGAGCTGGCTGATGCCGTTATTCCTTTATCTGCTGGGGAAGAAAAAGCCATAGCGGCTACTAAGAGCTTTTTAGCAACGCTGTCGGCGCTTCTTCATTTGTGTGCCCGTTGGAGCGAAAATACCTCGCTATTTAATGCGCTAAAAGCCGTGCCTTCGCAGCTAGAAGCGGTAATCAATGCGCCGTCTCAGCTAACAAAAGCCCATTTAGAAAATACGCGAAACACCATTGTTTTAGGGCGTGGCTTTGGCTATGCGGTTGGGCGAGAAGTAGCGCTCAAATTAAAAGAAGTATTGGGTATACATGCCGAAGCATTTAGCAGTGCAGAGTTCATCCATGGCCCAGTGACGTTAGTTGAGAAAAAGCTGAAGCTTATTTCGTTAAACATAGAAGATGAGAGCGCACCTTTTCATCAAAACATGGTGCAAGATGTGAGATCCCGTGGCGGTGAGTGTATAGATCTGCAAGGCGGAGTAACGTCTTCACACCCAAGGCTGGACGCACTTTTACTAATGCAACGCTTCTATCTGGATATAGAGAAAATTGCCGTTGAATTAGGTTTGAACCCAGATACGCCACCCGGATTAAACAAGGTAACGAAAACCCAATGAAGACCATTATTCTGGCTGAAAAGGTACTGATGAACGGTGCCTGGCAGCATAATCAGGTGCTAAGCATTGAAAAGGGTGTGATAGCTGACATTGCACCTCTTTCTTACTTCAAAAAAGACGCAACGGCGACAATCAACGAGCGCATACGCGGTGCAGTTATTCCAGGCTACATCGACACGCAGGTTAATGGTGGTGGGGGCGCAATGTTTAATCATGCTCCCACGCTTGAAAGCATAAATGTGATGGCCAAAGCGCACTTGAAATACGGCACCACCACATTGTTTCCAACGCTTATTACCGACGATATTGACACCATTGAACAAGCGGCAGATGCAGTAAGCGAGGCCATTGCACAGGCGCATCCCAGCGTTGAGGGGGTTCATTTTGAAGGGCCGCACCTTTCTGTAGAGAAAAAAGGCGTGCACTTGCCACGCTATATTCGTGCACTTTCAGACCGTGAACTGGCAACCTATACCCGAAGAGATATTGGGCAAGTCCTTATCACTGTTGCGCCTGAAAACGTGCCTTGCGACATCATCCGAGATTTGGTGGGGCAAGGAGTTATTGTTGCTTTAGGGCATTCAAACGCACCTTTTGAAACCGTGCAGAATGCATTGGACGCTGGGGCATCAGGCTTTACCCACCTTTATAACGCCATGTCGCCACTGACTTCCAGAGAGCCTGGAATGGTGGGGGCGGCGCTACTTAACAACAGCGTGTGCGGGATAATTGTGGACCATCATCACATTCACCCGAAAGCGGTAGAGTTGGCTTATAAGGTGAAAGGGCCGCATCAATTAATGCTAGTGACTGACGCCATGGCCCACGTGGGCGCAAGCGACGATACCATCGCGTTCTTCGATACTCATATCACGCGCCAAGGTAACAAGTTAACCACGCCCGACGGGACGTTAGCCGGTAGCTGTTTAGATATGCACGGCGCAGTAACGAACAGCATTGACGACATCAATATCGCATTAGAACATGCCAGTACCATGGCAAGCGCAACGCCAGCACGCTTCACCAAAATACATGATAGGGTAGGTGAAATAGAGGTAGGAAAGCGCGCTAACTTTTTAGTGATAAACAACGACAATACTCTGTTAGAAGTGTGGCAGAACGGAAGTAAACGCCTTTGCGCTAACTAACAACATAATAATAAATAAGAGATCTTTGCTATGACAACACAAGCTCAGTCGCAAGTACCCAACGCAACAGGAATGGGGCGCTTTGTACCTATTCTAAGTATCGGTTTACTGTTTTTCATTTTCGGCTTCATTACATGGTTAAACGGGGCATTAATTCCGTTTTTGCAAATGGTGTGCGAGCTAACAGAAATGCAAGCGTTGCTTATCGCCTTTTGTTTTTACATCGCTTATGTCGTCATGGCGCTACCTATGGCAAAGATCCTCGAAAAAACAGGCTACCAGAAGGGCATGAGCCTAGGGCTTAGCATTATCGCTGTGGGATGTTTGTTGTTTGTACCTGCCGCGCTGAGCGCCATGTTCCCCGTGTTTTTGCTGGCACAATTTGTGGTAGGTAGCGGTTTGACCATACTTCAAACAGCATCAAACCCGTTCATTGTTCGCCTAGGTAACGAAGAAAGTGCTGCCGCTCGCATTGCCTTTATGGGCCTGCTTAATAAAGCGGCTGGCGTGCTGGCACCTATCGTTTTCACCAGCTTAGTGTTAAGTGGTTTGCCTGACGTAAATCAAGAGTCGTTAAACGCCATGCCACAAGAGGTAAAAGCCACGCTAATTAATGATATGTCTGTCTCACTTATTCAGCCTTATGTTGCAATGGCCATCGCATTGGGCGTACTGGCTCTGGTATTTATGCGCCTTGCATTGCCAGCCATTAATGATGAGCAAGCAGAAGGCGAAACTGCGGAAGCATCGCTTTCCTCAAATAAAGATAAAAAGATCCTGCATTTCCCACACTTAGTATTGGGCGCAATAAGCCTGTTCTTCTACGTTGGGGTAGAAGTTATTGCTGGCGACACCATTGGGTTGTATGGCTCTTCAATTGGCGTAGAAAACGCGACCACGCTTACGTCATTTACCATGATTGCTATGGTTATCGGATACGCAGTAGGCCTTATTTGTATTCCTCGATTTATTTCTCAGCAAACGGCGCTACTAAGCTCTGCGGTGTTTGGCGTAGTTTTCACCACATGCATTTTAATGAGCTCAAACACTGATACTGGGATCTCTGAAGTGCTGTGGGGATGGACGGGCGTGCAATCGCTTCCTTTTTTACCTAACAGCGTGACGTGTATTGCGCTTCTTGGCTTGGCAAATGCCATGGTGTGGCCTGCAATTTGGCCGCTGGCGCTAAATAATTTAGGTAAATACACTGCACAAGGTTCGGCACTACTTATCATGGGTATTGCAGGTGGTGCTATTTTACCCTTGGTTTACGGCGGAGCTAGTGAGCTAGTTGGTGGTCAAAGTGCCTACGCGATCATGCTTCCTTGCTACTGCTTTATTGCTTATTACGCCGTATTGGGCTGTAAAAAACAACGCTGGTAAATGCCAGTGTTTTACCGTGTGGCTCACGGTTCAATTGTTTAAAGAAATGCGCTTTTTAGCGCATTTTTTTGTTGGTCTGCGCTGCTGCATTAAAACTGGTGCTGTCGCATTAAAGTCGGTGCTGCCACATTAGAAAAGGCAAGTAGCTGTAGTAGTTTGACGAGTCTTCACCAACTCTTAACTTATACTGAATATTTGTATTTCTGATGTTCAGTGTTTAATACATTTGCTTTTTAAATGTATTGATAAAAATTTCCAATTTGTTGCATAAACGTTAGCTCACTATACTCAATTTCGTTTTCTACCTTTCAAATTAAAAAGAGTAAGTGGAATGTCTAGTACCACCGCCCTACACGCAAAGCACCTAGAAGCCGGTGCGAAAATGGTCGATTTCTTCGGCTGGGATATGCCAATTAACTATGGTTCACAAATTGAAGAGCATCACGCTGTGCGTCAAGACGCCGGTATGTTTGATGTGTCTCACATGACCATTGTTGACGTAAAAGGCGCGCAAGCCAAAGCGTATCTTCAGTACCTTTTAGCCAACGACGTGGCAAAATTAAAAGACAAAGGCAAAGCGCTATACAGCGGCATGCTTAACGAAGATGGCGGTGTTGTAGACGACCTTATCGTTTATCACTTCGACGAGACTAACTATCGTTTAGTGGTTAACTCAGCAACGCGCGAAAAAGACATGAACTGGTTAATGAGCAAAGCAGAAGGCTTTGACGTAACCATCACCGAGCGCCCTGAATTTGCCATGATTGCCGTTCAAGGCCCTAACGCAAAAGAAAAAGCAGCCACCTTGTTCAGCGCAGCGCAAAAAGAAGCGGTAGCGGGCATGAAGCCATTCTTTGGTGTACAAGCAGAAGACTTGTTCATTGCCACTACAGGTTATACCGGTGAAGCAGGTTACGAAATCATGGTGCCAGCTGAGCAAGCGGAAAGCTTCTGGCAAGCACTACTAGACGCGGGCGTTAAGCCATGCGGCCTGGGTGCTCGCGACACCCTTCGTCTAGAAGCAGGCATGAACCTGTACGGACAAGATATGGATGAAACCGTATCGCCACTAGCGGCTAACATGGGCTGGACAATTACATGGGAACCGGCTGATCGTGATTTCGTAGGGCGTAAAGCACTAGAAGCGCAGCGCGAAGCGGGTACCGACAAGCTAGTAGGCTTGGTGATGACTGAAAAAGGCGTGCTGCGTCACGGTCTTAAAGTGAAAACAGAAAGCGGCGAAGGCGTTATCACTTCAGGTACGTTCTCTCCAACACTAGGTCACTCAATTGCGATGGCACGAGTACCAAGTGATGTTGGTGAAACAGTAGAAGTGGAAATGCGCAAAAAGTGGGTTACAGTAAAAGTGGTTAAGCCCTCCTTTGTTCGCAATGGAAAAAGTGTTTTATAAGTTAACAGAGAATAACAGGAACGATTATGAGCAACATCCCAACTGATTTACGCTATGCCGCTACGCACGAATGGGTTCGCCCTGAAGGTGACGGTGTTTTCACTGTAGGTATTTCTGAGCACGCACAAGGCTTACTTGGCGACATGGTTTTCGTTGATTTGCCAGATGTTGGCGACGCAGTAAGCACTGGCGACGACGTATGTGTTGCTGAATCGGTAAAAGCAGCGTCTGACGTTTACGCGCCAATTTCAGGTGAAATTGTAGCAATTAACGAAGACCTAGAAGATTCACCAGAACTAGTTAACTCTGACCCATACGGCGACGGTTGGCTATTCAAAATTAAAGCTGACGATGCGGCAGAAGTAGAAGGTCTACTAGACGCTGAAGGCTACGAAAACAGCATCGACGAAGAGTAATTCGTTACGCAGTTTTAAAAGAACCATAATTTGAAAAGGGGCATGAAGATAATTCAGCCCCTTTTTAACTTAAAGATTTAACGCGCCCTTGCGGCAACCATTACGAGTGCTTAACAACGTTATGTCGAATACTTCCCCTACATTGGCTCAACTAGAGCAAAAAGATACATTTATCCGCCGTCACATTGGCCCGGGTAAAGGCGAAATTGAAGAAATGCTGTCTGCTATTGGTGCAAGCTCACTAGACGATTTAATTGAGCAAACTGTACCGGCAGGTATTGCGCTACCAGAGCCACTAAAATGTGGTGAAGGGGCGACAGAAGTTGAAGCATTAAGTGAACTTAAAGCCGTTGCGCAAAAGAACAAAATTAACCGTTCTTTCATTGGTATGGGTTACTACGATACCCACGTACCAAACGTTATTCTTCGCAACGTGCTAGAAAATCCAGGTTGGTACACAGCGTACACGCCTTACCAGCCAGAAATTGCCCAAGGTCGTTTGGAAGCCATTCTTAACTTCCAACAAGTGACCATTGACCTAACTGGCCTAGAGCTAGCATCTGCGTCATTACTTGATGAAGGTACAGCGGCAGCAGAAGCCATGGGCCTTGCTAAGCGTGTGTCTAAGAACAAAAAAGCGAATGCGTTCTTTATTGCTAACGACGTTCACCCGCAAACGGTTGACGTGGTAGAAACCCGCGCTGAAATGTTTGGTTTTGAAATCATTAAAGGTGAAGCAGAAGAAGCAGCTGAGCACGATATTTTTGGTGCGCTACTTCAATACCCAACTTCTACAGGCGAAGTAAAAGACATCAGCGACATCATTTCTGCGGTACAAGCGAAAAAAGGGATTGTGGCAGTAGCCGCTGACCTTATGAGCTTGGTAATGCTTAAGTCGCCAGGCGAGCTAGGTGCAGACGTTGCACTGGGTAGTGCACAGCGCTTTGGTGTACCTATGGGCTACGGTGGCCCGCACGCGGCATTCTTTGCTACACGCGACAGCTACAAGCGTTCACTACCTGGCCGTATTATTGGTGTAAGTAAAGACACCCGCGGTCGCCCAGCACTTCGCATGGCGCTACAAACCCGTGAACAACACATTCGCCGTGAAAAAGCGAACTCAAACATTTGTACAGCGCAGGTGCTGCTAGCCAACATGGCAAGCTTCTACGCGGTATATCACGGCCCACAAGGCCTTAAAACCATTGCGGAGCGCATTCACCGCTTCGCCGACATTCTTGCTACTGGTTTAAACCAGAAAGGTGCGGAAAAAGGTGTAGCTCTTAAACATAGCACGTACTTCGACACGCTAACCGTAATGGTAAGCAACAAAGAAGACGTACTAGCAAAAGCCTACGCAAAAGGCATGAACCTACGTGCTGACCTTGAAGGTGCGGTAGGTGTGTCGCTTGACGAAACTACAACACGTGAAGACATTGTTGCGCTTTTCGACGTACTTCTTGGTGAAGAGCACGGCTTAACAGTGGAAGGTCTGGATGCAGAAGTAACCACGCAAGACGTAAAATCTATTCCTGAAGGTTTAGTACGTACTAGCGACTTCCTAACCCACGAAGTGTTTAACAAGTATCACTCTGAAACAGAGATGCTTCGTTACATCAAGAGCCTTGAAAACAAAGACTTGGCGCTTAACCACTCAATGATTTCATTGGGTTCGTGCACCATGAAGCTAAATGCAACGGCTGAAATGATCCCAGTAACATGGGCTGAATTCGGTCAGCTTCACCCGTTTGCGCCACTAGACCAGGCAGCGGGCTATCAAGAAATGATTGCCGAGCTTAGCGAGTGGTTAATTAACGTAACAGGTTACGATGCCCTTTCAATGCAGCCTAACTCAGGTGCACAAGGTGAATATGCGGGCCTATTGGCTATTCAGCGCTATCACGAAAGCCGTGGCGAAGGTCACAGAAACGTGTGTCTAATTCCAAGCTCTGCCCACGGTACTAACCCTGCGTCTGCGCAAATGGTTAGCCTTAAAGTGGTAGTAGTAGCCTGTGATAGCAAAGGTAACGTAGACCTTAACGACCTTCGCAAGAAAGCGGAAGAAGTGGGTGACAATCTATCGTGTGCCATGATCACGTACCCGTCTACCCACGGTGTATATGAAGAAACCGTACGCGAGATTTGTGACATTGTTCACCAATACGGCGGTCAGGTTTACATGGACGGCGCGAACATGAACGCGCAGGTGGGCATTACGTCGCCTGGCTTCATTGGTTCAGATGTGTCGCACCTTAACCTACACAAAACTTTCTGTATTCCACACGGTGGCGGTGGCCCAGGTATGGGACCAATTGGTGTTAAATCGCACCTTGCGCCATTCCTACCAAACCACACGGTTGTTAACGTAGAAACGGCGGGCAAAGACTGTGGTGCGGTATCGGCAGCGCCATGGGGCAGTGCATCAATTCTGCCTATCAGCTACATGTACATCAAAATGATGGGTAGCGCAGGCTTACGTAAAGCAACCGAAGTCGCTATTCTTAACGCTAACTATGTGGCTAAGAAGCTAGAAGGGCACTTCCCAGTGCTTTACAAAGGCAACAATGGCCGCGTAGCGCACGAATGTATTATTGATCTTCGCCCGCTTAAAGAAGCAAGCGGTGTAACCGAGCTAGATATTGCGAAGCGCCTAAACGACTACGGCTTCCACGCGCCAACCATGAGCTTCCCAGTAGCGGGTACGCTTATGATTGAGCCAACTGAGTCGGAAGCGAAGTACGAACTAGACCGTTTCATTAACGCGATGGTTAGCATTCGCCAAGAAATTGCGAAAGTAGAAAGCGGTGAGTGGGATGCCACTGATAACCCGCTACACAATGCACCGCACACGCTAGCTGACATCTGTGACAGCGACTGGAACCGCAGCTACGACCGCATGCTAGCAGCGTACCCAGCACCAGAAGTACACAGAAACAAGTTCTGGCCAACAGTTAACCGTATTGATGACGTTTACGGCGACCGAAACCTGATCTGTTCTTGCCCTAGCATTGAGAGCTATGTTGAGGAGTAGGGTGCTGGTTTAGCAGCGCTGCTGCTGGGTACTGATTGATTTGAAAGGCGAACCTTGGGGTTCGCCTTTTTTGGTTTTTTCAATTTTAGTATTTAAACGGCTGATGTAGCAGAGTGCAACTTCTACAATTGAATTTTCGACGTCCGCTCAAGGCGAGGAGCGGACGTTTAACGCCGTGCTCACCGGTAAATTGGGAGCTCTCCAGCGAGTAATTTATCTGTGTGCAACACCTTGTTATATGCATCACGCAATCTGGTACTTATCTTTTCTTAAGGAAAACGCTGGTATAGTACCTTCTAAAACTTCTACTATTTGCTCGTTTATCCTTGGATGCTCTATACCACCTGATATAAAGCTGAACTCGTTACCGTTTTCCTTATCTATACTAACTTTTATTACCTGCTCAGAATCAGCTACTACGGCTAAATTCGGGTTGTGAGTAACCATAATAATTTGACGAAGTTTTTTAGCTTCTTTTATATAGGGAACAAGGACTTTAGCAACACTATTGTTATCTAAATTGTCTTCTGGCTGATCGATAATCAAAGGAATATCTTCTTTGTCAAGAACTAAATAAAAGACAAGTAAAAGAGCACCTTTTTCTCCCGGGGATAGCTGTTCCAAGCTCTTACCCTTTTGACGCAAATCATAATATGGTTCGATAAAGCTCAACCCGAAAACATAACTATATAGTTCTCTTCTATCTTTAGTGATTTCCCCGATGAATGTTTTTTCATTCTTAGAGCCAGCCCGTTTATCAAACTCTAAATACTCAACTAACCGGCGTAAAAAATTTTCCACGGATTTTTCATCATTCCAGTTGGTTGCTGCAACCAAGTCTTCCTGAAGCAGTGCTGAGCCATCTTCACTACCATAAAAAGAACCAATTCTATTTTGTTTTATATTTCGTAGAATCGTATTTTTGAAATCATTGGAGCAATAGAAAGAACTGGCTATACTCAGACCGGAAACATCAGATCTTGATAATTTTTTAGAAATTTCTTCTTTTATCTCTTCGTAAAATTCTTGAATCTCTTTCTTTTTCGATAATATGTCGATCGATTTCTTAATCCTTAAATCTCGTTTTTCATTGATATCTGTTACAAGATTCTTGTCTAGATAATCTAACTTTTCTCTCATATAAGTCAAACTATCAGGAGTTTCAGAGTCCCCTTTAATTTCACCTTTTCTTACCTTCCACTCTGCCAGAGCACTTAAATAATCCTGGAATGCCTTTTGCTCACCGGTAAATTCAGAGTGAATACCTTTTATCTGAGATTTCAAATATTCGAGTTTTGAAGCTGGTGAAAGTAATTCATATTTCTTTTGGCTCCAATCTTCATCCACCTTGATAAGTTTGGCGTCTTCTTCATTTATTTCCTTCAGCAAAAGAACTCTGGATCTAATCACACTTTCGTCAAACTCAATATTAATCGCTTTAGAAATATCGAATCCGCACTTGCGAGCGACATTGTGACCTTCAGATATAACTGAAATAAGCTCGCTATATTTATTCTTCAAATCGCGATTTAATTTTTCCGCCTCAACAATCAAATAATTCCTATCCGATATTTTCTTGGTTATAGATTCAATCTCTTTTTCCATCTCTAACTTCGAAGCTTCTAATTCTCCAAGTGTTTTTTTCTTCGCTTTTGTATCTTCTGACTCTTCATTTTTTGACGGATCTTCTACAGCTTTCGGTTTTGAAGAGTCATGAGCAGCAAGCTCGTCTTCCTTAACTTTAATTTTACTAAGTAGATTTTTTCTATAACTTGGGTCGAATTGGTTTTCAAGTTTTATGATTTCATCATTTAATTCGAGTATCTCTTCGTGGATATGGTGAATTTCCTTTTCTGCAGATCTTTTCTTCAGGTCAATAAGCTCTTCAAACGTAGTTTGTCCCATTTTTTTCTCTGTAGGGACATACTGGAAACCCCCTGTGTCAGGATAGTTGTCGCCTCAGTTTTTCATAGCATTAAACAGGAGGCGGATGTTAGGTATGAGTGAGACATTATCCAGAAGAA
>JYMV01006451.1_pt1 | contig 27272 bp, 22 predicted proteins | sample 338911 | NCBI WGS metagenome assembly JYMV01 (sample SAMN03354496, study PRJNA234377) | hydrothermal vent metagenome | biome: Deep sea; feature: Hydrothermal plumes at the Eastern Lau Spreading Center, Western Pacific Ocean; material: Seawater | place: Tonga | collected 2009 | depth 2000 m m
ACCAATACAAGAGTGGACATCAAATTAAAACAAGCTACCAAAACAATAAGGCTCAATACAGCCATGGTACCCAGCCGCTCCATGCGCATAGCATTGAACAATCCTGAATGGAGGTCGGCCCAGCTCTTGATCGAGATCCCACCGGGTAAAATCCGACGGAAATACCGCTTTAGATCTTCAGCTTTTTCAGCATCATGGAGTCTTATATCTATACCATCAAACCCTTGTTTCCGTGTAAATAAGCGCTCTCCCAGACTCATGGGAATAAAAAGAACGCGGTCATCAACATCAAGTACTTCAGCATGAAATACGCCTGCTATTGTTCCTGAAAACCGTCTTGGTAAACCAACATTCCCACTGTAGTCTACTGGGCTCATGAGATTGATCTCATCTCCCACATCTACATTTAGTCTCCTAGCCAATACTTGACCAATGTACACAGATCGATCATCTGGTTTTTGAGATGAAGCATCAATCTTGATTCTATAAAAATTATTGAACTGATTTATTGGAATCGCTTTCAATGAAACCAAGCGCTGTTCCTGGTTTGTTGATGATACCAACCCTTTTCTTTCCTGAAAGGGCAGGGCATCTGCTACATATTGATCCCGCAGTACATGATCCAGTATGCTTGACAAATTCAAATTGTTATCCACTGTTGTTATTCTTAAATCACCTTCAAAACCAATTACTCTTTTTGTTACGCGCTCTTCAAAACCATTCAATACAGCTAGTGAAATAATCAGCGCAAACGATCCAGCAGCAAGGCCAATAATGGAAATCCAGCCTGTTAATTGACTGCGCGCGATGATAAAAGCAAATTTCATTCGTACCTTAATGCGATGGCCGGTTCAATGGATGATGCTCTATGCGTTGGCCACAGCGCCGCTAAAATGGAACTGAAAAAACCGCAGAGGACAATGATGGCGATCATGGTCCAGTCAAAAAGGATGGGGACAAAGCTCATGAAATAGATGTCTTCGGGGATAGAAAGGGGTTTAAACCAGATCTGAATCGCGGCAAGTATCAGCGCTAATCCTAATCCTGCCAGTGAGCCCATGACGCCAATATAAATGCCTTTGATAAGAAAAATTCTGCGAATGGTTTTCTTGTCCATTCCCATGGAAATGAGCGTACCAATGGAGCGTATTTTTTCCAAAACGATCATGGTGAGGGCCGAAACAATATTGACCACGCCCACCAAGGCGATCATACCGAATATGATGAGAATGGGCCATTTCTGGAGGTTCAGCCAGTTAAAGAGCGTGCGGTGTTTTTCCTGCCAGGTAATGGCATAGTGGGGATAACCCAGTGCCTCCTCAATTCTTGCTGCTAAAAACTCTGCCCTTTTACCATTATTGATGCTGATAGTATAACCAGACACTTTATCATCATATTGAAATAAAGATTGGGCATCCTTGATGGGCATATAGACCACAGTCTTGTCATATTCCTGCAATCCCGATTTAAAAAGACCACTTACCACTGCCTGCTTCATGCGCTGGCCGGATGAAAGGGTCACCATGGATTTCATGTCGACTAAAACGAGCTTATCTCCCACTTTTATTTTGAGGGCACTGGCCAGATCGCTGCCGATGACAATACTGCCCTCATTCAAACTGGCAGATCCTTTGCGCATCATTTGATTGATACTTTTTGGCAATGCATTTTCACCATGGCCAATGATCAGAATTCCTTCAGCCGAACGCCCTTTGCGGACCATGGCTGCTTCCTGTATATAAGCTACAGTAGAAAAGGATGAATTGCTTGCAGTTAGAATACTATCGAGTTTGGTTTGAAATGGAACCACCGGTTTAAATAAGAAATGCTGAACGCGAATATGCCCATCAAACCCGGCGATTTTCCTGGAAATGGTATCCTCAAAACCATTGAGAACGGATGCGGTAAGAATGAGTGCACATATACCCAGCCCCAATCCGATCATGGCTGCCAAGCTGGCAAAAGAGGTAAAACTGCCCTGGTGCTTAAAACCTAAATGTCGAAAGGCAATGCGGAATGCTATCTTCATTCATCGACAGTCCGCATGGCTGGAAAGAGGATTACATCTTTGATGGTGTGCTGCTCTGTAAGAAGCATTGTGAGGCGGTCAATACCAAGCCCCACACCTCCAGTAGGCGGCATACCGCATTCCATCGCCTGGATAAAATTCTCATCCACAAGCTGGGCTACTTCGTCACCCTGCTCTCGCAATTGAGCCTGAGCTTCAAGGCGTTCCCGCTGATCAACCGGATCATTCAATTCTGTGAAAGAATTGGCGAATTCCGCACCACCGATAAATAATTCAAAGCGTTCCACCAGGTTGGGGTCTCCACTACGGTGTGCTTTGGCCAGCGGTGAAATGGCTTTGGGGTAATCAATTACAAATGTGGGCTGAAGCAGATTAGGAATCACCAGTGCGTCCAGCAGTGCATCGAGCATTTGGCCGTAGTTGGCATTGTTTTCCACATCAATATTGTGCGACTTACACAGTTTTTTCATTTTGTCATTGGTCGCAGAACCCAGATCCTGTCCCGTGGCTTCTTTCAATAATTTCAGAATGGGCTTGCGCGCAAAAGACTTGGACAGGTCGATCCCATTGCCATGCCAAGTGACATGTGTGGCATTCACCGCTTCAGCAGTTTTGCGAACCATGTCTTCCACTATTTTCATATTGTCTTCGTAATCTGCGTAAGCCCAATAAAATTCCAGCATGGTGAATTCCGGGTTATGATTCTTATCCATACCCTCGTTGCGGAAATCCTTTGAAATCTCATAGACACGGTCAATACCACCAACAATCAGTCGCTTAAGGTATAATTCATCAGCGATGCGCAGATAAAGCTGCTGGTCCAGTGCATTATGATGGGTGGAAAAGGGACGGGCATTTGCTCCGCCGTAAAGGGGTTGTAATATGGGTGTTTCCACTTCCAGAAAATTCATTTCATCCAGATATTGACGTATAGTTGCAATAATCTTGGCACGTTTTACAAAAATATCTTTTACATCGGGATTGACTATGAGATCCAGATGACGGTTCCGATAACGGAGTTCCTTATCTTCAAAGGCATCGAATGTTTCACCGTCTTTTTCTTTCACAACCGGCAGCGGACGAATGCTTTTCGCTAAAACCGTGAATTCTTTGGCATGGATGGACTTTTCCCCTGACTTTGTAGTAAAAGGATAGCCCGTAACACCGACGATATCGCCAATATCCATGAGTTTAAAATTCGCGTATGCGTCTTCACCCACTTCATCCCGTTTGATGTACACCTGAATGCGCCCGCCCATATCCTGTATATGAAAAAAGGATGCTTTACCCATCTTGCGCAGTGCCATGATGCGGCCGGCAACGGTGACATCTTTTTCTTCTAAATCATCGTAGTTTTCAAGGATCTCACCGCTGGTATGTGTGGGTTTATAATTATAAGGATAGGGATTCACGCCTCGCTCACGGAGAGTGTCCAGCTTTTCTTTACGGAAGCGAATAATTTCGTTTAAACTTTTGTGCTCATCTGACATGGTTTTATTTACAAATTGAAGAAGGTGAATTTAAATATATAGCTTACAGTGCCTAAATGATTCTTTATTTATTACTCTCCCCAAACGACTATTTACAAGAGAGGAACCGGATAAGTTGCAATATTCATATGTAAGGACAACCATTTAGCGTAATTTTTGTCGACATATGGAACAACAAGATATTCTGTTTGTTGTAACAACACATTTCATTTGGTAAGAGGAAAATTTCATGTTTAAAAAATCACTTTTTGCAGGCATTTATGTAGCCATTTTTATAATTGGCTGTAACCTAAAAGCCGCTACCCCATTCACTATCGAATATGAAAAATATACACTGGATAATGGTTTAACTGTTATTCTACACACGGATAAATCAGATCCAATCATTGGTGTAGCGATTCAATATCACGTTGGTTCCAATCGCGAAACGCCAGGCCGAACCGGTTTCGCCCACTTGTTTGAACATATGCTGTTTCAGGAATCTCAACACGTTGGCCAGGACCAATTCTTCAAAAAAATTCAAAATGTCGGCGGGACGCTCAATGGCGGCACCAATAAAGATGGTACAGTTTATTATGAGGTTGTCCCCAAAAATGCATTAGAGACCGTCTTATGGATGGAATCTGACCGTATGGGATGGCTCCTTTCTACCGTGACGCAACCTGCTTTTGAGAACCAGCAGGAAGTGGTTCAAAATGAAAAACGCCAACGAGTGGATAATCGCCCCTATGGACACAACAATTATGTGATCATTAAAAACCTATATCCCGAAGATCACCCCTACAATTGGACAACTATCGGAGAATTAGAAGACCTGCAAAACGCAACATTAAAAGATGTGCGTGATTTTTACGAAAAATGGTACGGCCCAAACAATGCCACCATGGTGATCGCTGGGGATATCAATAAAAGGAACGTGAAAAAATTGGTTGAAAAATATTTCGGCGAAATCAAATCTAGTCCCGATAATGGTGACCCGGAACCTATACCGGTGAAACTCGCAGAAACCAAAAAAGTATACCACGAAGATAATTTCGCCAGCTCACCACGCTTAACTATGGTGTTTCCAACTGTGGATCATAAACACGCTGATGCATCTGCCCTTGAATTATTGAGTCAACTGTTAAGTGATGGGAAAAAAGCGCCGCTGTATAAAGTCATTGTGGAAGAAAAGAAACTGGCCCCCAATCTATATTCATACAGCGGCACACAGGAAATTGCCGGAACATTCAATGTTGTTGTTAATGCATTTCCAACCACGAGCCTGACAGATGTAGAAGCGGCAGTTCATGAAGCATTTGCCCGCTTTGAAAGTGATGGCTTCACAGCAGAAGACTTAGAACGACTAAAAGCCAAATATGAAACCGGTTTCTATCAGGGAATTTCCTCTGTGTTGGGAAAAGGGTTTCAGCTGGCATACTACAACGAGTTTTATGGATCTCCGGATGCAATTGCCGAAGAATTGCAAAAAGTCCTCGATGTCAATATGAGTGATGTTAAACGTGTGTATGAAAAATATGTTAAAGGCCAGAATTATGTTATGACCAGCTTCGTACCCAAAGGTAAAGTAGACTTAGTTGCTGATGGGTCAGTTCTCTTCCCAATAAAGGAAGAAAAAATCGTTGAAAATGTGGCTAAAGAAACGGGAACAGGCAGTATGGATGTGACTGAAATTCCGTCTACATTCGACCGGTCAGTTGAACCGACCACTGGACCGCAACCCCGTTTAAACCTGCCTACAATCTGGAAACATAATTACAAAAAAGGTATTTCACTCTATGGTTCGAAACATAATGAACTGCCTTTGATCAATTTCGGTATTCAAATTCATGGCGGTATGCTTTTGGATGATCCGAATAAAGTTGGTGTCGCTAATCTCGTTACTGATATGATGATGGAAGGCACAGCCAATAAAACTCCCGTTGAACTTGAAGAAGCGATAGATGCATTGGGGTCATCTATTTATATGTATACTGGTAAACAATCGATTGGAATTGAGGTCACAACCTTAAAACGGAATTTTCTTCCTACTCTTGCATTGGTTGAGGAAATCCTGTTTGAACCACGCTGGGATGAAACAGAATTTGATCGCATCAAAAGAGAGACAGCTGAATCCATAAAACGCCGGGCAGCTGTGCCTTCATCCATTGCATCAAAAGTGTATAATAAATTGATTTATGGCGATCATATCCTTGCAAATTCAACATCCGGAAGTGTTGAATCCGTTGAGTCTATCGAACTGGATGATTTGAAAAACTACTATACCGCCAATTTTTCAGCTGATTTAGTTTCAATCAGTATTGTGGGTGATTTATATCGCAATGTAGCTGTTAAAGCGTTTAAAGGATTGGTAGACAAATGGAAAGTAAATGAAGTGATTTTCACTGAATATGAAATGCCGGAACCTGATAAAATGGCAAAAGTCTATTTCGTAGATGTCCCCAATGCCAAGCAATCTGAAATCCGAATTGGATATTTGGGGTTAGCCCTGACTGATCCAGACTACTTCCCTGCTACAGTGATGAATATGAAACTGGGTGGAAATTTCAGCGGTGATGTTAATCTGGTGCTTCGTGAGGAAAAAGGGTTTACCTATGGGGCTCGTACAAGATTCAGCGGTTCAAAATTCCCCGGAAAATTCACTGCTTCTTCTGGTGTACGATCAAATACGACCGAAGAGTCTATCAATATCTTTAAAGACCTGATGACGGCCTATTGTGATCCAATTGCTGAAGAAGATCTGGATTTTACCAAAAATGTTTTGTTGAAATCTAATGCACGACGCTTTGAAACCCTGGGTGCCTTGCGCGGGATGATAAGTAATATTGCCACTTATGGCTTTCCTTTTGACTACATCAAGGACCAGGAAGAAATAGTTAGGAATATGACCGTAGAAAGCCACAACGAACTAGCACGGAAGCTTATACGTCCAAATGAAATGATTTACTTGGTTGTGGGGGATGCTGCCACACAATTGGACGGACTAAAATCACTGGGTTTCGGTGACCCAATTTTACTCGATGGGGATGGGAACCCAGTAGAGTAAATTCAATCTAATAAATGTTTCATAAAAAACCCCTCTTTTCGAGGGGTTTTTTATAATTTTATTTTTCGTATACTTTGATATTTATGAGGGAGGTTGTTCCCTCGCTGCATTCCGAAACAACAACGCCGATCCAACCCACAGCATGACGAAGAACGCATTAAGAACGAACACGCCGAACACACCCGCCGCACCCCAGGAGATAACTTGGGGCGGCCAGATAATCAGCGCAATCACTGGGACCAACATCTGAGCGAGTGCCGTCGCGAACATCGCCCGTGCCATTCCATGTGGCTGGAAGCGCACGATGATGGCACCGATGATTCCAATGGCAAGCGCACCGCCATACATCAGGTTGGCGTCGTTATTTTCAGACCCGATAATGCCAACAGCACCGTTCACCCAGATGAGGATGAAGGCGGCGGCGAGCGCAAGACCGACAGCGGATTTGTACGCGGTATTGCCCGTTTTCCTCGCTTTTCTCGCTGCCAGCTTATACGTTAGACCAGTGCCGAACAATAGGACGCCAGCGACAATGAAATCGGCCAGATCCCAGACCACTTCATTAGTAAACTGCATCGCCAACAAGGGCAACAGTAATAAGAACCCTGTCGCGAGCGCAATGCGGAAGGCAGCTTTGTATGTGGTATTTCCCGTCTTCATCATATCAAACCTTGCTTACGACTTGTCATCAAGATAGCGGCATGACTAGTTATTATTCTTTACATTTAAAAATTGTTCATCCCTTTCCTACTTCAACTTACTCATCAAAAACGCCCGGATGAAATTATCAAGGGCGCCATCCATGACTGCTGAAATATTTCCTGTTTCTTCCTTGGTTCTGTGGTCTTTCACCATATTGTAGGGATGGAAAACATAGGATCGAATCTGGCTCCCCCAGCCGATATCCATTTTAGAATCTTCCAATTTCTGAACATCTTCTTTTTGTTTTTCTACTTCTAATTGATAGAGACGCGCTTTTAACACTTTCATTGCCGTGGCTTTATTTTTATGCTGGGAACGTTCATTCTGACATTGGGCCACTATTCCCGTGGGAATATGTGTTATTCGAATGGCGGAATCGGTTTTATTCACGTGCTGTCCGCCGGCACCGCTGGCGCGGTAGGTATCAATACGCAGGTCATTGGTGTCAATCTCGACTTCGATCTCCTCATCGCTGGAAGGGTAAACAAACACAGAGGCAAAGGATGTATGGCGGCGGCTGTTGGAATCAAACGGAGAAATGCGCACCAGGCGGTGGATGCCCGCTTCTGCTTTCAATAAACCGTATGCATAATCCCCTTTTACTTCAAAAGTGACATCCTTCATCCCCGCTTCATCCCCGGGCTGATAATCAATTAATTCTTTCTTAAAATCTTTCTTCTCCACCCAGCGTGTATACATACGGTAGAGCATTTCCGCCCAGTCCTGGCTTTCGGTGCCGCCGGCTCCAGGATGGATTGTCACAATGGCGTCCTGGGTGTCCTGTTCATCACCAAGTATCATTTTCAATTCCACTTCTTCGATGATTTGTGTATAAGACTTTAGTTCTTCGTTTACTTCCTCCAATTCTGCATCGCCGCTGTCGGCAAATTCTAATAGTACTTCTACATCGCCATGGCGTTTTTCCAGATCGGACCACAGGGCGAGTTCTTTTTCTATAAGGGATATTTTTTTGAGGATGGCCTGTGCGGACGAGTTGTCATTCCAGAAATCCGGGGCCCCTGACTTCTGGCGAAGTTTTTCTACTTCAGTTTCCCTGGATTCCAGGTCAAAGATGCCTCCGCAATTCGTGGTGTTTTGCTTCTGCTGATGCAAAGCGATCTTTTAAGTCTGTTAATTCCATATTTTAATTTAAGATGATTTTTCTGTTAAAAAGCAATCGCAAGTCCAAACATAATTGCGATACCGCCTAGCAAAGCCAGCAACTGCAAAATAGAAATTTTCACATCCGTATTATGATGCAATTCAGGAATAAGATCTGAACCGGCAATATAAATAAAACCTCCGGCAGTCATGGGTAGGAAATAAAGCAAAACACCTTCCATAGACGTTCCAAGCATTAATGCCAATACGACTCCAATCACAGCCGTAAGTGCAGATGCGAAATTGAATAAGAGTGCTTTTTTTACGGTCAGGCCGCCGTGAATAAGAATACTAAAATCACCGATTTCCTGTGGAATTTCATGGAGCAGCACAGCCACGGTGGTAGCCATACCCAAAGGAATGCTCACGGCATAGGTAACACCAATCAAAATACCATCAATAAAATTGTGCATGGCATCGCCAAAAATGTTCATAGGCACAACGGGATGAACGTGATCAGCGGTGGTTTCCTGGTGGCAATGGCGCCAGCGAAAGAATTTTTCCAAAATAAAAAAGAGTATGATTCCCGCTAATACCGAACCGGAAACAACCAAGGGGTTCAAATCGGAAGCGAAGGCTTCAGGGAGTAAATGGATAAAGGCGCCACCTAGCAGGCTCCCCACGGCAAAGCTCACCAGGAAAAGTAAAATACGTTTTAAGAAAGAACGGGAAAGTGACAGCGTTGCAGCCCCGGCAAGGGATACAAGGCTGACTAATAATACACTACCCAGAGCGTACAGCCATGTCTGGCTGGTGATGGATGATGTCATGAATCAGTCCCCGGAAGAAATGAAGAGCTGTTCGTTCAGGAAGCGGCGCAGTTCCATCTCATCCATACCAATATACATAAACCGGCCATTTTCCGCTACAGAAATATGCTGTTTTTCTTCCGATATAACAATGGCAATGGCGTCCGTTTCCTCTGATATCCCCAGCGCAGCACGATGGCGCGTGCCCATAGCCGGGTCCACCATGGCACTTTCTGTCAAGGGCAGGATGCACGCAGCCGCTTCAATGATCTCGTTGTGGATAATGACAGCGCCGTCATGGAGAGGTGATTTGGGATTAAAGATAGACATCAACAGCGGCGCCGAAACTTCTGCCTTGAGCTGCGTTCCTGCTTCCTTGTAAATACGCATACCCGTTTCCCGCTGTATAATGATGAGGGCACCCCATTTATTTTCAATTAATTGATTGATGGCGATTACCATTTCTTCGATGGATTTGGATGTGCCCATGCGAAAGATGGTCCGGAAAAAGCGTGTCTGCCCCACGTAAATGAGCAGGCGCCGAAGTTCCGGCTGGAATAGGATCACAAAGGCCACCACCCACACCGTTTGGAATTGATTCACCAGCCACGACGAAGCACTGAAGCCGATCGCATTGAACAGAAATGATGCAATGAGCAGAATGATGAGTCCCACCAGCATCTGCCCCGCCCGAGTTTCCCGGAAATATTGATAGATCTTATAAAAAAGCCAGCTGACCAGGATAAGGTCGATGACGTCAATCAACGTAACTGTAAGAAAACCTATCTTGAATAGATCCATTAAGCGAGTCCTCTGATATTATCAGCGATCGTTACCACTCGTTTCATTTCCTGAACGTCATGTACTCGAACGATTTTGGCGCCGTTCAAAATGGATGCTGTCACTGCCGCTGCTGTTCCTTCCACCCTTTCCTCCACCGGCAGATCCAATGTGAGCCCAATAAAGGATTTTCGTGATGGGCCAGACAAAACCGGATAACCAAGATCTGCTATCTGTTTTAATTCCCGTAGCAATTCAAAATTGTCCTGTGATCGTTTTCCGAAACCAATACCCGGATCAAGGATGATATTTTCCTTTTTAATGCCATGTTGGCGGCAAAACTCCACACGTTCCTGAAAATATGCAACTACTTCCTGCATTAGATCATCATAATGGGGATCCTTCTGCATTTCCCTGGGTGTACCCTTGATATGCATTATTACCACCGGAACATTGTTGTTTTTTACCACATCTGCCATGCTTGCGTCAAATTGTAGTCCGCTGATGTCATTTACAATATTTGCCCCAGCTTTAATAGCTTTTTCAGCTACATCTGCTTTATATGTATCAATAGAAACACACACATCCGATGCTGATCGAATTGCTTCAATTACAGGAATAACTCGATTCAATTCATCTTCCAGTAAAACCGGTTCTGCTCCCGGCCGAGTAGATTCTCCGCCAATATCAATAATATCTGCACCTGCTGCTTCCATTTCAAGGGCATGGTTTATTGCAATACCCCTATCAAAAAATAGACCACCATCACTGAAAGAATCTGTGGTCACATTCAAGATACCCATGATCAGTGTAGGAGCATGAGGAATGTGTATATTTTTCCAGTTAGATGACAGTGACATATGTCCAAAACCCATTTATCACCCTGTCAAAGGGGGATCATAGGCGCTATGATAATTTGATTTATCCTGCCGTTGGTTTAGAAGATGAATCTTTTTGATCCACTGAACTTTTTGCAGGATCAGAATGTTGGATCTGCGGTTTCCTGCGTCGTCTTTGGCGTCTTTTTCGTTGACGGCCATTCTTGGACCGCGTCAGTTTCTTCCCTTCCAGGATACGGTTGATGTCTTTGCTGTTCAGGGTTTCATATTTCAACAGTCCCTCTGCCATGACATGCAGTATTTCAATATTGTCTTTTAACAATTTGGCAGCTGTACGCTGTGCTTTGCGAATAAAACGAACGATTTCTTCATCAATCAATCGTGCAGTGGATTCACTGAAATCACGGTGGCTCTGGATTTCGCGCCCTAAAAAAATTTCTTCATTCTTCTTGCCAAAGGTCATGGGGCCGATAATATCACTCATACCCCACTCACAGACCATTTTCCTGGCAATGGTGGTGGCTTTTTCGATATCATCGCCGGCGCCTGTAGTCAATTCATTAAAAATGAGTTGTTCTGCGGCACGGCCGCCCAAAAGAATAGCCAAGCGGCCTTCAATATAATCCCGGGAATAATTGTGTTTTTCATCAATAGGTATTTGCGACGTTAAACCCAGGGCTTGTCCCCGGGGAATAATGGTTACTTTATGGATAGGATCGGCATCGGGAGTCATGGTTGCTACGAGTGTATGCCCAGATTCGTGGTAAGCAGTAACTTTTTTCTCCTCATCAGAAAGAATTACACTTTTGCGTTGGATGCCCATCATTACCTTGTCCTTGGCTTCCTCAAAATCATCCATGTCCACGGATTTCTTGCGCTTCCGTGCTGCCATTAGCGCTGCTTCGTTCACAAGATTTGCCAAGTCAGCGCCTACCAAACCGGGAGTCCCGCGGGCCACTTCTTCCAGTTTTACTTTGCGCTTATTTAAAATGATCTTTTTGGTATGAACCTTCAAAATTCCTAAGCGGCCTTTTATATCAGGAATATCCACAACGATCTGGCGGTCAAAACGACCGGGGCGTAATAGTGCTGGATCGAGTACATCTGGCCGGTTTGTAGCTGCCAGGACAATAACCATTTCATTGGAATCAAAACCGTCCATTTCCACCAACAATTGATTCAAAGTCTGTTCACGTTCATCATGTCCGCCGCCAAGGCCGGCACCACGCTGGCGTCCAACAGCATCCAATTCATCGATAAAAACTATACATGGTGTACTTTTCTTACCCTGTTCAAAAAGATCTCGGACACGAGATGCACCCACACCCACAAACATTTCCACAAATTCTGCACCGCTCAAGCTGAAAAAAGGTACATCTGCTTCACCGGCAACTGCCCGTGCTAACAGTGTTTTTCCCGTTCCGGGAGCACCAATTAACAGAGCTCCTTTGGGAATCTTGGCACCTAATTTTTGAAAGCGTTTTGGTTTTTTTAGAAAATCGATGATTTCTTTCAATTCTTCCTTTGCTTCTACGCAGCCGGCTACATCATCAAATGTGATTTTGGGCATATCCGATGTCCAGATCTTGGCCCGGCTCTTGCCGAAATTGAAGATACCGCCCATGCCGCCGCCGCCCTGCATGCGGCGTATGAAAAAGATCCAAATACCAATAAGCAGTATCCATGGCAGCATATTGAGAAAATAACTTGTCCAGTCAATGGTTTTTGCCTTAAAGCTGTAATTGACACCGTAGGTATCCCACTCCGACATGACATCCTTATCAATAAAAGGTAAAATGACGTGAAACTTGGATACGTTCTCTAAAACAGTTACCTCTGTTTGGATGGATAGCGGTATCGAAAATTCTCCGTAAAAAACATCTTCAATTATATCAGCACTACTTATCTGGCGCGTTTCCAGAAATTCTCGATATTGAAAATACTGGATCTCCACAGATTGTTCATTAGAGGTGAGTAATCCCGACAGCAATATCGCCACCATCAATATCATCACCCAGATCAGGGAAGTTTTTCCGGCGCGCTTCCATTGAAATTCATTATTCTTGTTATCACCCTTTTTCCTCTGTGGAGCCTGTTGGCTGTTTCGGGAATCAGGTTTCTTTTTCCCTTCCATTTTCGATTTTTTAGTTTCAAAATACATATTAATCCTTTTCTATGCGATAAATAGCCGGTAAATGGCGCATTTTCTGGTCATAATCCAACCCGTATCCTACAACAAAATCAGGTGCAATTTCAAACCCTACGATGTCAATTGGAAAATCCAGATTTGCCACATCCGGTTTTAACAATAATGTTACGATCATTAATGATGCCGGTGCTGCATCCTGCAGGCGGTCTTTGATGAATTTGATGGTTAATCCGGAGTCGATGATATCCTCTACTATCACTACATGCCGCCCTGTAATTTCTGCGGATATATCCTTAAGTAAACGAACGGTTCCAGTCGAATGACTGCCTTTATAGCTGGCCAGTTTAATAAAATCCATCTCACAGTCAATATCCAACGCACGAATCAGGTCAGCCATAAAAATGAAACTGCCATTTAAAATACCTATCAAAATGGGTACTTCCTCCTTGAATTTTTTAGACAAGTCTATTGCAATCTCATTCACCCTTTTCTGAATATCTTCATCAGAAATGACTGGGCTCAATTCATAACCGTGGAAATGCATGCTTACCCTACATTGTTCAGAAATGAAAGTTCCGCAAATTGAGTAGTTTCAGGAGTGACCTTCACTTTATCACTAATTCTTCGACCACAGACCCAAATTATTTCTTCCCTGTTTACCAATACCCACTGATTATCTTTGGTATATCTATCAACTTTTTCGTCTATAAGATAATCACTAATTTTTTTTGTTCCTTCCATACCAAATGGATGAAATCTATCACCAGGTTCCCAAGGTCGTAATATCATTGTTTGATTAATTTTACTTGCATCAATAATTTCTGTTTTCCGATCAGAGTTAAATGATTGTCCTTTACAATCTGTTTTCCATAAAAAAATAAAATCATCTGTTTCAATCTTAATTTTAGGAGACACTGTGATTGGTTTTCTCTCACGCAAATTTTTTCTCGTTAATATGAATTGTTTACGATCTTTAAGTATCTGCCACTCGTCTGGCAACTGGAAAATCTGTCCAGTGTCAGCGCTCTTAAAAAACGTTTTTAAACCACTGTAAACGAATCTTCTCCAAGGTTCAGCAGAATCCATTAATTCTCGTAACAAAATTATACGCAGTAGTGGTGGTATTGCGAGTAATCGAACTTCATCCAATTTAATGGATACTCTAGTCTTTTGTTTTATGATATCGGGTATAAACATGTTTGCTGCGAATTGCAGTGCTTCATCTGCATCCTTAGCATGTTTACTAACTTCATAGAACGCCTTAACTAAATTGGGATCTGATTTTTCCCATAACTTGACAATATTTCGTCGTAGATAATTTCGAGGAATTGTTTCATCTGCATTTGAGCTATCATCTACCCACGATATATTCATTTCAGCAGCATATTGATCTATATCAATACGAGAAAAACCAAGCAAAGGTCGTAAAATGTGGCCTTGAATATCATGAATACCTCTTAATCCATGTATACCAGTTCCCTGTGATAGATGTAAAAGAATTGTTTCTATTTGATCATTGCCATGGTGAGCAGTAAAAATCCAATCCGCATTAATTTCTTTACGGATGCGTTCTAGTGAACGATACCTGTGTGTTCTTGCCCACATCTCAAAACTTTCACCCTTTAACTTGGTAGCCGGATCCAAATGATCAATTATTAGATTAATTTTGAGTTTCGTACAAGTTTTTTCTACTAATGCTTGATCTTTATAGGAATCGTCTCGTAGATGATGATTCACATGTACGGTATCAATTGCTATGTTTAACATCTGGGCAGTTTTATCCATGGAATGCAGCAAAGCCATAGAATCCTTTCCGCCAGATACTGCAATTATTACTCGCTGATCGGATTTAATACGGCTCTGGGAGTATAAATGTCCAACTAGTGATTTTTCAAACTGGTTTAATTCAGGATTTTTCATGATTTAAGAATTTGTTGCAGCATATTGCCAGCGACATAATCATTATCAACAACATTAACTAAGTAATAGGTGTCATATATTTCTTTTATGATTTCATATGATTCAGATTTCGCTTTGTATATAGAAGCCCAATCATCTATCCATAAACTGAAGGCTTCATCTTTCCAGATTAAAAATGACCGTACATCTACAATGGTAGGTTGAATAACTTCCTTACCTGGAAAAATACCCCACGTTACAGCCATGACACTATTTTCTAGTAAGTTTGTAATTAAATCACCATCAACATTTATGGCCTGATAGGAAATATTATCTGTTGACTCCATGCTTTTTAGTAATCCATCTAATTTATCCCTAGATGTAAAAAACTCCAGATAGGCTTTTTGATAAACCCTTCCACCTGGCCCACCCCAGCCGACCTCAACATCTTCTGATGGTGCGCCATTTACTTTTGGCTGAGAGTTAATAGTAAAAAATCCCAACTCGTTAAAATTGATCAGATCACTAGAAATTTGTTGACTCTCTATTGCTAGTGGTATTTCACACCATGGTAAACTATTTATTTTCCCCTTACAGAATGACACAAAAACATCAGTTATATCTTTGATAGATTTTGGTTCTCCCCACATCTTTTTTCTTCGGGCTTTTACTTTATCACTCTTAGAACCAGCTCTAATAGCATGATATTGATTGAGTTCACCAAATGATGGACTTGCTATATCACCCCATCGACCATTAGGAAAATCATCCCAGTTTTCTGTACGCGTTAAATAGCTTACAGGTCTATTACTCCAATATATTGGGCGTACATCTTCACTTGTTTTCCTATCATCTGATGCTGATTGCCGCCATGGTAATTCCCTAATGGTATTTCGGGATGAAACAAAACCAAGTGATTTTAATATTGCTGAAACAGAATGTTCCAGATTCAGTGTATAAAAATGTAAACCAGGCACACCATTTTCAATTAGTTTTTGACACATTTCCGCCGCCTGATCAATGCCATAATTAATCACGCTGGAATCATCATTCTTTATAGATTCTAATTGCGTAGAAACTGAGTCAGGAATACTAACCTGACAAAATTGGGTAAATTTCAAAAACCTGGCATAATTATGAATAGGCATGATCCCCGGGATTATGGGTACTTTTATATTTGATTTAATGCATTTATCTCTAAAAAACAGGAATTTATCCACATCATAAAATAGTTGAGTCACCACAATGTCCGATCCTGCATCCACTTTTTCCTTGAGAAAGGATATATCAATATCAAGATCACTTTGCTCATGGTGGCCATCAGGGTAACCACCAACACCTAAGAAAAAATAATTCCCAAATCCTTTTCTGATATAACGTACAAGATCAGCACCACAGCGAAATCCATTTTCATGTTGCTTCCAAGAAGAGGATCCATCTGGTGGATCTCCTCTTAGAGCTAATATATTGGATAGACCATTTTCTTTCGCTTCTGTAAGTACTTTTTTGATTGATGACACTGGCATATTTGTACAGGTAAGGTGCATCATAACTTCCAAACCAAAATACTTCTGGATTGTTTTACACATTCCCAGAGTTTTATCAGCGGTGGACCCTCCTGCACCCCAGGTAATATCGATATAGGCTGGTTGAAAGGATGCCATTCTATCAATCCTACTATATAGGTTATCCAGCCCATAATCTGTTTTTGGTGGAAAAAACTCAAAACTGTAAAACGTTTTACCTTGTGCTTTATAATTTGCTATTTTTTCTGATATCTTCATTTAGTCAGTTTAATGATATTAACCCATAACCTTCTATTTATCATTATAACCGCTAATTTACTCGGTTTATTAGTGAAAATAAAAAGGGGTTTTCCATTCTTTCCACGTCCATTGTTGTATCTGGACCGTGGCCAGAATGTAGCACGTGTTCCGGTGCTATTTTTTCCATCATTTTCAAAAGAGATTCCTCTAAAGTAGTCCAATCCCCGCCAGGCAAATCTGTTCTGCCTACTGAACCCCTGAAAAGAGTATCTCCGACAAATACATGGTCTTCAATAATATAGGTCGTTCCTCCCGGTGTGTGGCCAGGAGTGAATAATGGCGTAAATGATAAATTTCCAAATGTAAGTAGTGATTCATCTTCTATCCAAAAATCAACAGCAGGTTTTTCTCCAGCTGTTACGTTGAACAATCTGCATGTTTCTTCATAGGTATCAAGAACCTCAGATTCATCCTTGTGTAGATAAAAAGGTATATCCCACTGCTTCTGCAGTGCAGATACAGCGCCAATATGATCCAAATGAGCATGAGTATTAATGATTGCCAATGGTATACAATCATTATTGTTGATCATGGCAATAATTGCAGGTGCATCATCGCCGGGATCGATGCAAACACCTTCCCGGGTTTCAGTATCAAATATTAAATAGGAATTTTCCTGAAACGGTCCAGTGATGACCTTATGAACTTGAACACTCAAATTTCAGAATAAAAGAGTTCCGCTAGGCATTGGATCTTATCATCATATGCATGTGGAAACAAAAATCGTTCTGTAGCTGCAATACTGCTTAATATTGAATTGCCGTCCTGAGGTGTAAAACAGAAACCGGTTATTTCATGTTCATTGCGGACGTTCAACGTTTGTTCAACCACCACTGTCTCGTTTAAAATTCTTCCGTAATGGCCATGATCCCTTCCAAATGAGAATACAGAGCTGGTCATGTCTTTTTGTGTCATGGCAACAAGGGGATTTGCCTTTAACCTGTCCATCACAATTTGCAGGGTGATTGGCTCCTTTACCTTCAAATTGAACCATAGAATATGCATGTACTGGCTGTTTGTCTTCATCGCAGATGAGAACAAATTCAGATTCAAATTCATAGTATTGAAAAGACCAGAGGCGTCCACTGCGTGATGAGAGCCGTATTTTTCTGAAAGGTGGCCACCAACCTGCGGTGATGGAATGAATCCTCCTGGTTGACTGATATCATTTGCCCGGCGAATACAGACAAATTTTCCTTCTACCAGGTTATCTGGAGTAAAATTCTTCAGTGCCAACGTATTGGTAATACAAGCAAGATTATGTGTATTGCAGGAAACGATCTGGATGAATTGATCATCATTATTGATGAATGTATCATTAATACCGCGGGCATATTTTTTGCCAAAATCATTCTCACTGCCTTGCGCCAGAAAGCCCTTTACGTCCCCAGCAAACTTCTGATAGTAATTTTCTTTATTCTTGTGGCCAATACCCTTCGGTGTACAATCAATCACAACTGATGACCGTTTTATTGCGTCCTCTGTTTCAAAATCCGGATCCATGCCCAAATCTTTGAAGTCCTGAAAGCGGTCAGCATTAACGGCTAAACGGGCGCCTCGACGCTGGAGGTCAAACACCTTTGACCGATCACCCATCAACGGTGTGTTTTTATGAAATGTTATTTCATCAATGCCCAACTGACTTTTATAATCTGTCAGCAAGCCAATGAGTGGTTCACCGATGGTGCCTGTTCCTACCACGTGAACAATTTTGCGCTTCATTCTTGTAATCCCTTAATTATTTGAATTGTTGTTTAAATTTTTTTCAATTTTTATCTGCGCCACAAACCATGCGATTAACGTAATAAATACAATCCCGTATGCAGCGAGGCAGTAGTCTAAAAAATTATACATTATTTATCTTTATCTGATGACGGAAATTTAGGATTTTAACTCGAAATCGCAACATGAGTATGTATAAAACAGTGAATGTGCATAATGAAAAAAAGAAAGGTTTTAAAATGCCATCCGGCTGCTGAACTATTTCCACCTGGGGATGCAATTGAAACTGAGGGGCCCAAAATTTAACAGAATAAAAAATGAGAGGAACGTCTATGAAGGCCAGAATGCCTAAAACTGCTGCGTAGCGGGCAACTCTTTCCGGGTGGCCGCCAAATTCTCGTAACATAAAATAGCCGACATAGATTAGAAATAGGATTAACGTCGTGGTTAGTCGCGGCTCCCAAATCCAGGGCCTGCCCCAAATTGGTGTTGCCCATATTGGACCAGTAATCAAAACAAGCACTATAAATAACGTACCAATCTCTGCAGCCGCTAATCCAACTCTATCCCAATAAGCATCTTTTTTGAGAAGAAAAAATATTCCTGCTACCATAACGACAAAATAGGATAAGAACCCTGTCCAGGCGATAGGTACATGAACGTAAAATATCTTCTGCGCCCAATGTTGTTCTGAAACCATGGGCGTAATTACAAAAATGGTATAAAGATTCACTGCCATCAAAATGACGGTTATGATGAGTAAGCTGCGTGTTCTGCGATCTTGAAAAAGAAAAGACATTATTCTTCTATTATATGGTCAAAAAATATATATCCCGCGAGGCCGAATATTACAACATAGGTTGCTATGATCAGCACCCAAAATTGCCAATGGCTGAAAGGTAAAACATGATACCATCCTGTTGTTGCTTTTAATGGAAAAAGTAAGACTGGTAATAATACAGCGCTCATTTTTGCCCGCATTGCCAATCCGGAAACGATGACACCCACAGCGACAATTCCCAAATTTCCTAATAGGACAATTCCAATTCCTGGAAAAAATGATACCGGAAACGACAACCCTAAAAATAAGAAAAATGGCAAAATGATTAATAATTCTGTAACCGAAAGAAACATGATACCACTCACCCACTTGGCTAAATAAAGTGTACCCCGGTCAATAGGGGCCGCTATTAAGCTAGCAAAAGCATCAAAGTCTTTTTCCTGGCTAAACAACCGATGCAGACCCAACGTTGAACTCAATACAACCAATGACCAGAATAAGCCCGGCGCTATTTCATGGATTATCTTTGGATCTCCACTCAAAGAAAAAGCAAAAATCAATAATACAGTAAGGCCAAACGACAGCATTGATAAAATGACTTCTTTATTTCGAAGTTCGACAAATAGTTCTTTTTTGAGCAGCGTCGTAAACATGCTAATTCATTAATTCAGTAATTTTACTTGCCAGATCTGGAAATGAAGCAGGTTCATCCAACACGATCGAACGTTGATCTAAAACCATAACTCGCGATGATAATTCCAAAACACGATCTATATCATGATCGACAAAAATGATACTTCTCTTACCATTTTGCCATGAATGCATTTTTTTCATTGCAAATTCCTGACCCGACAAATCCAATCCATTGAAGGGTTCATCAATCAATAGCAATGACCAATCAATCAATTCTAATAAAGCCAGTTTCAACCGCTGCATCATTCCCTGGGAATACACTTTTACCGGTTCATTGACAGCATCTAATAAATCAAAATCCTGCAAAACTAAATTAATTTTTTCAGTTTCAGTTTTGCAGCCATGAAAAGCACTGAAATAGTATAGATTTTCACCCGCAGTTAACGATGGATACAAACCGGGAGCGTGGCCACAATAATAGATTCCCTGTCGATGGGCCGCTACACCATCGAATAAATCGTTTCCATTGAATTCTATTTGTCCTTCTTCCGGAGTGGAAATTTTTGCCAGAATACGCAGCAATGTTGATTTACCCGCTCCATTTTTACCGATTAAAGCAGTTGTTTCCCCGGTCGATACAGAAAAATGGATATTCTTTAAAACGGGCTTATAATGAAAAGATTTGGAAATATTTGATACAGTAAGCAATGAAAAAACTTAAACTTATTTACTTAATAATGTTAGTATTTCAGACACTTCTTTTTTCAAATTATCCCTGGCATGGCGATAATCCTCATCTTGGATATTGCCCAGATGGTAATCCATGTCTAGTTCCTTAATCTGTCGATACAGAATTTTTTTACGCTGTTTCAAAACCGCTGAACTGCTTTCAGTATCAACAATTTCCGGAACCTGTTCAAGGAACAAAGGCTGAATTACAAATGCAGCCACGACACAAAAAATCAAAAAGGATACAAGCATGCTGATCATAGTTTTTCCTTTTTCGGCGGCCACAGTGCAACGAGAGTACCCAACACAAAAATAAAGCCGCCGAACCAAACCCAATTTACCAGCGGATTAATCATGATCTTCAGATACGCCACACCATTTTCCAGGTCAACACTGTTAAAAATTGAATAAATATCCTGTTTCATCGTGGAATAAATGTCAAGCTCACTATGGGGCTGGCGGCGTTCAGGATCAGGGTTACGATGAAAATAAATGCGTTTCTCTGGATGCAACAAAACAATTTCTTTTCCAGATGCATCTGAAACGTGTAGATCGGCAATCCAGGCATAATGGTTGGGACGCTCTTCTTCCCGAATATTTTGCAGGACAAAGGTATAACCACTTAAATGGTTAGTCTCATCTTTTTTAAGTCCAAATTCCTTTTCACTGTCAAATGCGTGCCCTGTAAAACCAATAAACATGAATACAATTCCCACATGGACAATGTAGCCACCATAGCGGCTGCGGTTTTTGCGCAATAATCGCCAGAACGCAGTTAAGGGGTTTTCTTTATGTACTGTTATCCGGGAACGGATGCCCCTGGCAAACTCTAGACTAATGGTTGTCAAAACAAAAACTGAAAGGCTGAATGAAATCAGTACATAGCCCCTGATATTGGTTATGTACAGAACCAATGCCATAACTAAACCAGCTATTACGGGTGTAGTAAAATTGCGTATAAAACTCTGTTTTGATGTTTTCCGCCAGACTAATAATGGACCAATGCCTGTTAAACATAATAGCACCAATCCAATAGGAATATTTATCTGATTGAAAAATGGAGCACCCACTGTGATTTTAGTTCCCCGTACAGCTTCAGAAATAACAGGAAAAAGTGTTCCCCATAAAACAGCAAAACACATGACTATAAAGACCACATTGTTAAACAAAAAACCGCTTTCCCGGGATGAAAATGATTCAATTCTTTTTTTAGAACGCAACAACTGCATGCGCTGTGACATGAGACCGAAAGAAACCACTAAAATGAAAAAGACAAAGCCAAGGAAAATGGGACCAAGCGATGAAGCTGTGAACGAATGCACGGATGACATTATACCGCTGCGGGTAAGAAAAGTGCCGAAGATACAAAGCGTAAAGGTGATAATGATCAAGACCATATTCCATACTTTAAGCATGTCCTTTTTTTCTTGGATCATGACGGAATGGAGCAATGCTGTTCCCGCAAGCCAGGGCATGAAAGATGCATTTTCAACTGGATCCCACGCCCAGTAACCGCCCCAGCCCAATTCCTGATAGGCCCACCAGCCGCCAAGCATAACTCCGATACTTAACATGAGCCACACAAAGAGCAGCCATTGCCGAACCGTACGCATCCAGAGCGCATTCATATCTCTTTGTGCCATTGCAGCGATAGAAAATGCGAAAGGGACGGTAAATCCGACAAAACCTAAATACAACATGGGCGGATGAATGGCCATGGTCGCATTTTGCAGCAACGGATTTAAGCCCAAGCCGTTTGCTATAACAAAATCTGTTTCAGTGGGTGCAAATGGATTTGTTATAAAATTAACGAGAATAAGAAAAAATAATTGCACTGTCACCAATACAATCATTACCCAAGGCATCAGTTTTAATTGCGACCGTTGGTTTTGCAGGATAGCTATGATTGCATACAACGATAAAATGAAAAGCCAGAATAATAATGAACCGGATTGCCCCGCCCATAGGGCAGTAAATTTATAGATCAGTGGCGTTTCCTGACTGGTATAATGGGCTACATAATCCACATCAAAATTGCTGGTCATAAGTAGCTGAGTCAGAATAATTGTAGCAAAAATACTTAAAAGGGATACAGCTAGAGCTGCTCTTTGTCCTGATAAAAACAACCTGCCATCTCCAGAGCGTAAATAGAGGACATTAAAAATGATGGCAATGATAGCGAGGCCCAGAGCAAGATTGAGAGCCAATCCGCCAATTACAGGTATCATATGGATACTTCTTCTAAATTATAACTGTCAGCGTCTCGTAAATCACCTTCATACTTTGAAGCGCATTTTGTTTGCAGGATGTCAGCTTCGAACACACCGTTCATATATATACCCTCAACAATCACTTCTGCACCATTTTTGAATAAATCCGGACGAACACCTACGAAGTGTACCGGTAAAATAGCTTCACCTTCCTGCAAGTCAAAATTGCAGGACATATAATTGTTTTCATCCAATTTGATGGATTCATCAGCTACCAGTCCGCCTAAACGGATGCGTTCAGCTTGCTCTTCAGAAAAAAGCTGCTGGACTGACAAAAATTTTACGAGTGCTTGTTCACTGGCTGGATTTGTAGACACCCACCAGATCCAAAACACAACAACCAGAACTACGCCTGAAATAGCAAAATAAAATTTATTCTTTGAATTCATCAGAATACAGCCGCTTCCTGCCATTCCCCAAATTCAGCTTTTAAGGAAACAACAATTTCACCCAATGTAGCATACGCTTTCGCGGCTGCAACGATTGGTTTCAATAAATTTGATCCATCCGCACAGGCTTCCTGAACATCTGTAAGTGCTTGCTGAACCGCATCTTCATCACGTTCAGAACGCAATTGATTGAGCGCATCAAGTTGTTTTTGACCCACATCCTGACCAATTTCCATAATGGGTATTTCAATTTCTTCATTTTCTTTTACAAATTTATTTACACCAACAACAATACGTCGTTTCGAATCCACCTTACGCTGATATTCTGATGCGGCGTAAGCAATCTCCCGTTGAAAAAACCCTTTTTCAATGGCTGTTATAACACCACCCATATCTTCAATTTTTTCAAAATAATCTTCTGCATCTTTTTCCATTCGATCAGTCAACTCTTCCACAAACCACGAACCGCCTAAGGGGTCAGCTACATTTGCAGCACCTGTTTCAAAAGCAATTAATTGTTGGGTACGCAAGGCAATTTCCGCTGCTTTTCTCGAAGGTAATGCCAAAGTCTCATCCATAGAATTAGTATGCAGAGACTGCGTTCCGCCCAGCACGGCTGCCATGGCTTGGAACGCTGTTCGTGCAATATTAATTTCCGGCTGCTGCGCAGTAAGCGAACATCCTGCAGTTTGCGTATGGAAACGCAATTTCCAGGAACGAGGATTTTTTGCTCCATACTTTTCTTTCATGTGACGTGCCCAAACACGGCGTGCGGCGCGATATTTCGCTATTTCTTCAAAAAAGTCCAAGTGCGAATTGAAGAAAAAAGAAAGACGTGGTGCGAAATCATCCACATCCAGTCCGGCTTTTATCCCATATTCAACATATGTGAAACCATCTGCGAGTGTAAACGCCAATTCCTGCGCTGCAGTTGAACCTGCTTCACGAATATGATAACCGCTAATAGAGATGGTATTGAATTTGGGCATGTGTTCAGTGCAGTAAGTCATCATATCGGTAATGATACGCATAGATGGTTGCGGCGGAAATATCCATTCCTTTTGAGCAATGAACTCTTTAAGAATATCGTTTTGCAGCGTGCCTCGTAAATTTTCCAGCGGTACTCCTTGTTTTTCTGCTACTGCAATGTAGAAGGCCAATAAAATAACAGCCGGGCCGTTAATTGTTTGGGAAACAGATATATCACCAAGATTGATATTTTTAAACAAACGCTCCATATCTTTCAGCGAAGCAACACTTACACCGCACTTCCCCACTTCTCCGGCAGAAAAAGGATGATCGGGATCATAGCCCATGAGTGTGGGCATATCGTAGGCAACGGAAAGGCCGGTTTGACCGTGGCTTAATAAATAATGATAGCGCTCATTCGTTTCCTCAGGTGTGCCGAAACCGGCAAATTGGCGCATGGTCCACAGCTTGCCACGATACATATTTGCATGGATGCCCCGTGTGTAGGGATATTGCCCGGGGAAGCCCAGTTTTTCCATATAACCATTTTCATCAGCTGCAGGATAGTAAAGCTGACCTAGGCGTTCACCGCTCAATGTGTCAAAGTTGTAATCTCTGGCGCTTGCTTCAGCTGCTTCTTTTTTCCATGTATTTGCAGCGTCGTTGAATATGTTGAGTTGTTTGCTCATAATGTAAATTAGAGTATAGAAATTACCGCATTAAACAGATTATTTTGATAAATAATCAACGCTCCCTTGTCTTATAAAAAACAGTCAAAAGCCCTTCAATAATCATCCATATTATCAAGGCTATCAAGAATATATCCAACGCAAATAAAAAAGAATTTGTCTTTAAAAATTGTCCTGCTTTAATAAATAAAGATGTAACTGTTACAAACATGATAAACAACATGGGTATCAATAAAGGTAAAATGGGTTTCTTTTTCTGCCAGAAGTAGAGGGTTAAAATCATAAGCGTTAGCGCTGCCAGCATTTGATTGCTGGCACCGAATATCGGCCACAATGCCCATCCAGTCTGTTTCACAACACCTGTGGCAGGATCTTCAACATTTGTAAAAACCAGAAACATTGCAGGAATAATGGCTGAAAGTGTGGCCACGACTTTATTCTTTAAGACCTTTATACTCAATGCGCTGCCCAATTCTGCCAGAATGAAACGTTGAATACGTGTTGCCGTATCTAATGTTGTAGCCGCAAAAGAAATAACCAGGACAGCCATCAATGTTTTGGCTAATGCCGGTGACACACCCAAAGATTCAATCAATGCTCCACCACCCAGGACAAAGGCTGCAGCTTTGTTGCCGCTGGCATGGGCCCAGGAATCATAATATACGGCCCAATTCAGATCAGCAATATGTCCCACAGCCGGCAGTTCGCATCTAGTCACTAAGGATATTCCAGCAACGGCAGCGATTGTTGAAGCTAATGCCAGCGTACCTTCGCCAATCATGCCGCCATAGCCAACCATGCGTGCGTCGGCAAGTTGATTCAATTGTTTGGATGATGTTCCTGATGATACCAATCCATGAAAGCCGCTGATGGCACCGCAGGCTATGGTGACAAACAGAAAGGGAAACATGGACGGCCCATCAGCAGTCAGCCGGAGCATAGGTGCATCAATAACAGGTTGAGCGATAAAAACACCCAAATACAAAAGCGCGAGGCCAACGATCAATTGATGACTGTTGATAAAATCCCGCGGTTGCAGGAGAATCCACACAGGTAAAAGACTGGCAATTCCCGAATACAAAAACAATAAAACAACCCATGTGTTCGTCGCCTGTGATTTGGTCAAGCCCATGGTTTCAAAACTGATGGGTGTTTCTGTTCCCACCCAAATGAAATAATAAAGTAATCCCAAAGCAAACAATGACGGCAGCAGTGCATCAACCCCTTTTTTATAGATAAGCCAACCCACTCCAACGGCTATTATAATTTCAATATTGATGGGTAAAACAGAAGTCGGAATAGCCACAAATAAATCAGCAATCGCCATGGCAAAAACAGCCAGTACCAACCAAATCAATAGAATAATAAAAATGAGAAATAATACTCGTACACGGTCATTGATTATTCGTGATGAGATATCAGCAATACTTTTGCCCTTTTCCTTAACACTCATAACCAGGGCACCAAAATCATGGACTGCACCCATGAAAATCGTACCCAATACAACCCAGAGTATTGCGGGCAGCCAGCCCCAGTATGCAGCTACGCAGGGACCGATGATCGGTGCTGCACCGGCGATAGACGTAAAATGATGTCCAAAGAGAATGTGTTTTTTAGTGGGTAGGAAATCTACGTCATCCCTGTATTCGTGAGCAGGAGTCTTGATCTTTTCATCCAGACCAAATATACGTTTACTCAACCAGGTGGAATAAAAACGAAAACCCAGAAAGAAGACTAAAAAGCCAAAAAGGGCAAGTAGAACTGAATTCACTTAATCAGAAAGAAACGGCTTTTTGGATCACGAGTTTGGAAACAGCATTAACTAACCCGTTCACCCCCAAATCTAAATTTTGCAATAGAAGGTTTCGTGGTCCATGCTCAACAAAATTATCCGGTAACCCTAGTCGTTTGGTACTACCTTTATATCCATTTTCAGAAAGCCAAGATAAAACACCATCACCGAAACCTCCTTTTATAACGCCTTCTTCAATCGTCACAACTGCCTTGAATTTTTCTGCTACTGTTTGCAGATATGCTTCATCCATGGGTTTAATAAACTGGCAGCTGACAACCTCGCAAGAAATACCTTTTGTTTCCAATTTTTCAGCAGCACGAAGACCATCGTATACCATTGGACCTACTGCCATAATCACTGCGTCAGAACCGTGTCTTTCAACCTCCCAACACCCGATAGGTAGTAATTCAGCTTGCCCATGTTCATCAAATTCTACTGAACTTGCTTTGGGATAACGAATCGCAAATGGTTGGTTTGTGACATTCAATGCTGTATAAAGAAGGTTTCTAAATTCATTCCCGTTTTTTGGAGCTGCTACGATCATATCTTGGATACACCTTAAATAAGCAATATCCAAGGCACCGTGATGAGTCGGGCCATCCTCTCCTGCTATTCCGGCTCGATC